>Ga0209931_1000009_pt1 | contig 120478 bp, 108 predicted proteins | sample SalPonR1_B_D1_MG_FD_185697 | JGI IMG/M metagenome (GOLD analysis project Ga0209931, IMG submission 185697) | Salt pond soil microbial communities from South San Francisco under conditions of wetland restoration - Salt Pond MetaG R1_B_D1_MG... ...
ATTCAAAAACTTCTGTTGGTAGTATTGCTTTTAAAAGATCTTCTTTATTTGCATTCATATTCTAATATTTATAAAAAATGCAAATATGTATTTTATTTTATTCTCCACCTAATTGTTCAAGTGATCCAAAAAATTACCAAAAATTTATTCCGTGTGCTTTTCTTAGCACTTATCAGCATATCATTAATGATGACAAGCTGTGAAGATGACGACGATGTGGATCCTATTGTTGGAACCTGGAAACTTGAAAAAGTAACAATGAATGGTGATGAAATAGATCTTGACGTTATTGGCATAAGTGCCACTGTTACTTTTAAAGATGATGGAACATATTCCGGAACAGCTAATTTTGAAGGAAATCCTGAATCTATTAGTGGGACATGGGAAAGAAAAGATTCTGAAACAGTTTATATTTACGAAGATACTGAAACTATTATCCTTAAAAAAGAAGGAGAATATTATACCAATACTGAGCAAGAATATAGTGGTGAAACTTTAATCACCATGAAAATGTTTTTTAAAAAGCAATAAGAAAAATAATCTCAAAAGGATTAATAACAAGTTATATGATACAAGGATATGGCTTGTTTTTATTTTTAATAACTCATAAGACAATCCATAAATATCATTCTTAATTCATTTATATATTATAGAAATCCCTGTTAAGGGAGTAACAAAAAACGCCTGACACATCTTGTATCAGGCGCTAATAGTAGCGGGGGTAAGACTCGAACTTACGACCTTTGGGTTATGAGCCCAACGAGCTACCAACTGCTCCACCCCGCAATATATTTTTTATATCTTAAGAACGTTTCTAACTCAAATGCGGTTGCAAATTTAATGAATGATTCATAAAAAACAAATTTTTAAGAAATTCTTTTTATCAGACAAAATTTTATCATTCCTATTGACGTTTAATTAGTTTAATCTATCTTAGTAGCTTTAATTTTAAATGGTTTCTTCTTTAAAAACTTATATATTTGCAGGATAAAATACTACTTACTTAAATGGTAAAGAAAAAAAAGAAACGAATTGTTAATAAATTACGACATAAGTACCGTTTAATTATATATAATGACGATACTTTTGAAGAAGTATGGTTTTTACGTTTATCACGACTTAATGTTTTTTCTATTGTCGGTTCTGCATTAATATTGCTTATTACAGCTGTAATTGTATTAATTGCATTTACCCCTATACGCGAATTCATTCCCGGTTACCCGGATGGAAATATGCGTAGAAATATCATAAACAATGTTTATAAATTAGATTCATTAGAAAATGAACTGGAAATGCGTGATCGTTATTTTGCCAGCATCAATCAGATCATTCGCGGTGGTGTACCCGAAAGTTATGAAAACACCCAGGACACGACCCTCCGATACGACGATATTGTATTTGATCGATCAGAACATGATTCTATTTTAAGGCAACAAATAGAACAGGAGGAAATTTATAACCTTTCTGTTTTAGCCAATTCATCAAATAAGACTGATTTTTCCAGTATTCATTTTTATCCGCCGGTTAAAGGACTGGTAACTAACTCATTTAACCCAAATATCAATCATTTTGGTACGGATATAGTAGCTGCTTCGAATAAAGTTGTCGTTGCTGTTTTAGATGGTGTTATCACTATGGCAAACTGGACCCTGGAAACTGGATATGTAATTCAGATACAACACGAAAATAATATTATATCCACATACAAACACAACTCCGAACTGTTAAAAAAAGTTGGAAATCATGTCAATGCGGGTGAAGCTATTGCAATAATTGGTAATTCGGGCGAATTAACCAGCGGGCCCCATTTGCACTTCGAACTTTGGCACAATGGAACTCCTTTGGATCCTGAAGATTATGTTGCATTTTAAAAAGAATTCCGGGAATAATTAATGAAAAAAAGAATAGCTATACTTGGTTCAACAGGTTCAATAGGCACGCAAACCTTAGATGTTATTGAACAAAATCCTGAGCATTTTGAGGTTGAAGTATTAACAGCCAACAATAATGCTCGTCTTTTAATTGAACAAACAAAAAAATTTAATCCTAATACCATTGTAATTGGAAATGAAAACAAATACAATGAATTGGTTGATGAACTAAATAATTTTCCGGTTAAGATTTATGCTGGTTCAAATGCTATTGCTCAAATTGTGGAGATGGATACCATTGATATTGTTTTAACAGCTATGGTGGGATATTCTGGGTTACTACCAACAATAAATGCCATAAAATCTGGAAAAACTATTGCATTAGCCAATAAAGAAACCCTGGTAGTTGCCGGTGAGATGATTCAAAAATTGGCTTTTCACCACAGAACCAGTATTTACCCGGTAGATTCTGAACATTCAGCTATTTTTCAGTGCCTGATAGGGGAAGGAAAAAATAAAATCGAGAAGATATACTTAACCGCTTCGGGAGGTCCTTTTCGTGGGAAAAATTACGATTACCTAAAAAAGGTAACCAAAGAAAATGCACTTAAACACCCAAACTGGGACATGGGCGCTAAAATAACCATTGATTCAGCTACCTTAATGAATAAAGGATTTGAAGCTATTGAAGCCCGGTGGCTATTTGGACTTAATCCAAACCAAATTGAAGTGGTTGTGCATCCTCAATCAATTATTCATTCGGCGGTACAGTTTGAAGATGCATCTATTAAAGCACAAATGGGGCTTCCTGACATGAAGTTACCCATTCTATATGCATTGGGTTTCCCGGAAAGATTTAAAAGTAGTTTCCCGAGATTTAGCTTCTGGGATTACCCTGAGCTGACGTTCGAAAAACCGGATATCAAAAATTTTAAAAACCTTTCGTTGGCATTAGCAGCGATGGATAAATGTGGCAACATGCCCTGTATTGTTAATGCAGCTAACGAAGTGGCTGTTGAAGCATTTTTAAAAGATAAAATTGGATTTTGCCAAATGACAGATATCATTGAACAATCTATGCAAAAAATTGATTATATAGAACATCCCGATTTAGAACAATTGATAAAAACAGATCAGGAAACACGAGAATTTACTCAATCATTATTTTAAACGAAGAAAAGAAGAGATAGATGGAAATATTAGTTAAAACAGGACAATTCTTATTAAGCATATCCATTCTGGTCATTTTACACGAGTTTGGACACTTTTTATTTGCCAAGATATTTAAAACACGGGTAGAAAAATTTTACCTGTTTTTTAATCCCTGGTTTTCGATTTTTAAAAAGAAAATTGGTGAAACCGAATATGGAATGGGATGGTTACCCTTAGGAGGATATGTTAAAATATCCGGAATGATTGATGAATCAATGGACAAAGAACAGATGAAAAAACCACCCGAACCCCATGAATTCAGATCGAAACCTTCGTGGCAACGATTACTCATTATGCTGGGTGGTGTTTTAGTTAATTTTGTTTTAGCACTCATCATCTATTCTGCCATTCTTTACACCTGGGGCGACCAGTATCTCCCTACTAAAAATGTTAAGTATGGAATTATGGCCGATTCGCTGGCTAAAGATATTGGGCTAAAAGATGGAGATAAAATAATCGCCTTAGATAATAAACCTGTTAAGGATTTTTATAAAATCGTACCCAATATTGTGCTCGACGAAGTACAAACAATTCAAGTTGAAAGGGAAGGTAACAAAAGAGAAATACCTGTCCCCGACCGGATAATTCCTGAATTACTGAATACTGCTGATTTTATTTTACCGCGATTACCATTTTATGTGGCAGGTTTTACTAAAGATTCGCCAGCCAAAAAAGCCGGAATAAAAGTCGACGATAAATTAATTGCCATCAACAACCAGCCTGTTGAGTTTTACGATGAGTTTAAAAATACGCTGGGAAATTACAAAAATCAAGAAGTTACCATTACGGCAAAACGAAACAAAGACACATTAGATTTTATGGCTACTGTTACTGAAAATGGGTTGTTAGGAGTTGCTCTGGACGGAAATTTAACCCGCTTTTTTGAACTTGAAAGTAAAAGGTATAATCTGGTTGAAGCTATACCTGCAGGGATTAATAAAGGAGTAGAAACCTTTAGTAGCTATCTTAAACAGTTAAGACTTATCTTTTCGCCTAAAACCGAAGCCTATAAGTCCTTAGGAGGATTTATTACTATCGGAAAAATTTTTCCGGGAACATGGAACTGGCAGGCATTCTGGAATCTAACTGCTTTCTTGTCTATTATTCTGGCCATTATGAATGTATTACCTATACCTGCTTTAGATGGTGGGCATGTTATGTTTTTATTATATGAAATGATTACCGGACGTAAGCCTAGTGATAAGTTCATGGAGTATGCACAAATTACCGGAATGATAATCCTGTTGTCGTTATTACTTTATGCAAATGGAAACGATATTTTCAGGCATATTTTAAATAAATAATAAAAATTCATTACTTTTGAATAAACTTAAAATCGGAAGCATATGCTATTATCATCCATTATTTTAGGAATGCCCGGCCCCTGGGAGATTATTTTAATTGTTCTTATTGTGATTCTAATTTTTGGTGGCCGTAAAATACCTGAACTAATGAAAGGGTTGGGCCAAGGAATGAAAGAATTTAAAAAAGCAACCAAAGACGAACCAGAGGAAGAAAAAAAAGAAGAAAAAACAAACGAAGAATCTCAAAAATAACCATATGAATAGATTGAAAAACCTGCCTTTTAGAAACTAGATTGGCAGGTTCTTTTATTTTATAAAACATCCATGCAACAAAAATAAATATTACATAGATTTTACACGAGACCAATTAATTAAAATATATTCTCGTGAAATCTTTAGCACAAATACAAACTAATATAAAAACCGGAGAATTAACAATTTCCGGAATAACAAATTATTATCTAAACAATATCCAAAAAAACCAGCACCTGAATGCATTTATTGATACCCGTACAAAAAAGTGTGTCTCTATGCAAAAAAAATTCCAACAATTTAACAAGTTTACATCAGCATAATTATAAACAGAAGAATTATTAAGCAACTTTTCATTACCTTATTTCCGCAATTAAATTGTCAATAATAAAAATCAATCAACTGTGTAAGAAAAATTTACATAGCGATTGAAAAGTAAATATTTTCACTTATTTTAGTGATGCAACTCATAAAAATAGGTTTTTAATATTTACGAGATGAAAATACAAAATTTTAAGACATCAGTTAATCCATTTTCTGGAAATTCTTTAGTAAATCTTGTTTTAACAAACCAAGCATGAGTCAATTGATTAATAATTAGCTTGGTTTGAGAGTGACGCTTATAGGATATCAATATAGCAAAATATTCAGAAATTTAACCAATATTTTCCTTAGTGGCGGAGATGTAATTGAAGATATAAATACTCATTTTGGAGAACACCTTAAAAGCATTCCGGAAAACAATGTTCCAAGTGCCGATACTGTATTGCGTGCTTTTAAAGAGCTAACAACAGAAAACACCGTTTATACATCGGACGGTGGAGTTCAATATAACTTTAACTCAAATTGAGCGATTCTCGCTCCCGACAAACTCAACCGGCTATACATAAAGTCATTAAAATTAACAAACCAATTAAAAGCCGGGAGGTGTTAAGTCTTTGATTATGACAACCAATTAAACGCCAATAACAAATGGGATGTAAAAAGACCTATAAAAAAAACAAAGGTTACTTTCCCGGTATAGCTACAATTGGCAATAAAATAGTTGGGATAGAAAACAGGGACGGCAATGTCAAGTTTAAACAAAAAGATACCTTGGAAAGATTTTATACCCAATTAGAATCAGAAGGGATAAGCATAAACAGGTCAAGAATGGATGGCGGTTCATATTCAAAGAAAATTATTAATGTCGTTGACAAGCATAGCAAATTGTTTTACATACGGGCAAACAAGAGCGCTGATTTATTTGAACAAATCAACAATATAACTGACTGGAAAACCATTGAAATTAATTTTAAAAACTACGAAGTAACATCAATACCATTTACGCAGTTTTACGAAGATAAAAATTACCGTTTGGTAATTATGCACGAAAAAAATGATGATAGGCAACTCGATATATTTACACAAGACACGTATGTTTACCGTTCAATACTGACCAACGACCATGAATCAACAGAAAAAGAAGTTATTGAGTATTATAATGCGAAGGGCAAAAGTAAAAAAATTTTCGATGAAATGAATAATGATTTTGGGTGGAAACGCCTTCCTTTCACATTTTTAAATGAGAACAACTCATTTATGATTATTACAGCAATAATAAAGAACTTTTATAAGTACATTATAGCAATAGTGGCAAAAAAATTTGTCGACATAAACCCTACAACCCGAATCAAAAGGTTTGTCTTTCGCTTTATAACAGTTGCCAGAAGATGGGTGTACCAAGGACGGAAATGGATACTGAAATTGTTTACAAAACGACCGTATTATCAATTGATTTAAAGAAAAACGAGAAGGTAAGTTTAAAAAATGGGATAGTTGCGTCTTGCTTTATTTAATAAATACTTAATATTCAAAACATTAGCACCGTTACATTGTGGTGGTAATAATTCATTTATAAAAAGAAACATTGACTTGAAATAAAAATAACACCTGGTTGAAAATTAGATCTCATTTTGCTCATTTTTGTTGTAATTATTCTAAAAAAAATGTAGCTCTTATAAAATTTCTTGCATCTAATTATTTGGAAATATAGGTCATTAAACGAATATCTGATTTTTTTATTATTCGAATATTCTTGAATTTTCTACACAGTCTGTATTAAATTTTAATCACCGTTTTTTTTTCTCTACAACGCCAACTTTTTGCAACTTTCATAATAATCAAATCGGGTTTTACACAATCATATTCAGTTTCAAGTAAAAAATATTAGCTCAAGTTAAATGAATAATCTTGCGGTAAGCTGATAAAGCGTTAAGTTGCAAGATATTAATTTATTTGTAGCAAGTTATGGGAAGTTAAATCTACAATGTGGAATTTAAAAATCCGCAAAATCTTAACTAATAAGACTTTGCGGATAATAAATATTTTATTTTAATAAGGTTTTTAAACTTTCAATAATATTATTGTAAACCTCATCATCAGTGTTGTTATCTTCAATTATCAAACCAAAATCATTGGAAATTTTAAAACGTTTTACTGATAAAAAGATGTCGTTATCTCCAGCAAAAAATGACCAACGCGACACGAATATTTTACAGAAATATGAACTTAAATTATATTCCTTATAAATATATTGAGTAATAGCATTTAATTTGTCTTTTAAATCGGTGCTAGAGTCAATAATTTCTTTTAAATCATTATATATACATATCTCTTTCACCATTACAAATTTTATTATATTTTTCTTTGAATTTTTCTAATAAATTTCCTTTTTTGTAGAATTCCATAGCTTCAATTTCTTTAAGTTCTTTAGCTAGGACTTTTTCACCAACAGCTTTGGTTTCAGCTGAAGCATAATCTTCAAGATATTCTCTAAAAGTAAGAACCGCATTAAGTTTGCAGAATTTACCTTCAGTACAGCTTTTTAATAAGCCCATAATTTTGTCACCGGTCCTGCCGCATCTGTACCCGGCAGTACAGAAAGAAGTAATCATACCCATTTCAGCCATTTCTTTAATTACAGCATCTAAACTTCTGGTATCGCCAAGCATAAATTGTTGTTCATTATCAATTTGGTCGTCTTGATGTTCAGCAAGTTTTTTAAGAGCGTCAGTATAAGCACCTATGCCAATTTTTGAAGAAGCATCGGTTTGCGTACAACCAACTTTAATAACTTCTTTTTTAATTCCAGCTTCTTCTCTGGCTGTAATAATAATGCCGGTATAAGGAACAGATAATCTTAAAACAGTAACAAGTTTTTTAAACCTATCGTTATTGATTAAATATTTAGAATTTTTACTTAAATCAGAACCAATAGCGGGAGTCATCCTGGGGAAAGAAATAGTGTGAGGACCTATTCCAAATTGTCTTTCTAGATCCATAGCATGATATAAAAGGCCCATAACTTCAAAACGCCAATCGTAAAGACCAAATAAAGCACCGGTTGCAACATCGTCAATACCGGCGTCCATAGCTCTGTGTAAGGCATAAAGACGCCAACGATAATTAGCCTTAGGACCTGCTGGGTGAACTTCTTTATAAGTAGGTTTATGATAAGTTTCCTGAAATACCTGGTAAGTACCAATACCAGCTTCCCATAATTTTTTTAAATCAGCAATGCTCATAGGAGCAGCATTAATATTTACTCTTCTTATTTGTCCGTAACCTGGGCCTCTTTTAACTTTTTCTGTAACGCTATAAATAGCTTTAATAGAATCGCACATATAATCTATGTCAGTAGCAGGATGTTCGCCATAAACAGCAATCATTCTTTTATGACCATTTGAAACAACAGCTCTGGTTTCTTCACGGATTTCATCCATAGAAAGAATTCTTCTTTTTTCTTCTTTATTCTCTTTTCTGAAACCGCAATATTTACAGCTGTTAACACAAACATTAGCACAATATAAAGGAGCAAAGAAAACGATTCTGTTATCGTAAACTTTTCTTTTAACTTTAAGACCCATCTCGTATATTTCTTTCCACATTTCAGGGTCATTAACATTTAATAATGTCGCTGTTTCTTCAGGATCAAGTCTTTCTATATTATAAGATTTTTGAAGAATATCACGAACTTTTTGCTTTTCAGGATTTTTAGTGTCTGATAAATTTTTATAAATAAGTTCTTCATCAATAAAATCTTTCCCATTAACAAGATATTTATCAATTTCTTCTTGTTTTACTACCTGTTTAACCCATTCTTCTGGATTCTTAATTTTTTTAGATTCCATAATCTTTAATTTTTGTTCTTAGTGAATACTGATTTTACCAAGAATCCTTTTAGTCTTCCAATTTGTCCTGTTAGAGAATTTGTTTGGTTGGTTGTAGTTTCAAAAATTAAAGAAATTATACGAATACCATTATCTTTAATAGGAAAGCCTTGACAGCCGATAATAATATTGCTATGCTTATTTAGGATATTATTAAGCTCAGGTATATATTCTTTATTTTTCGACTATTATTAAAATTGCTCCAATTCTCTTCTCCATTAGTTTACTTTTGGATTAGATTAAAAAATGATTCTTTGAATTATATAAAATATATTTTCTCAGAAATAAAATAATAAGTTTTAATAAAAGAGAATGTTCAAAAAGTATTAAAAATTAAAAAATTACTTATTTTTTTACTTAGCGTTCCGATAATTATCGGAACTGTGTAACAACACTTTATAATTATACCACAACGTCCTCAAAGGAAGCACTAACTTGTCTGCCTGCCCTGTCTGCCAGCCTGTCGGCAGATAGAGTATACTACAAGTAGGGTTTCACAAAGGCTTTTTAAACACTCCCTACAAAAGTATATATATTTTATCATTTAGTGTGTTAAGTATGTAATAATTTATAATTTTTTTCTTAAATGTTTTAAAGAAATCATTGGTGTCCGGTTTAAATTAAAAGAAACGAATGGAAATCTTGATATAATAGGAATTTACTTAATATCGCTCTTATCAGGACTAAAAAATCGCGGAGCGAGGTAATTACGGTAAAAAATACTAAAAACAAATTGATAAAGGGCCGTAGGTACGGCATTAAAATTTTTACCGGACAATAGTGTAAAGAAATGAAATTTTTGACAATGAGGCACTGATAGAAGCAAAAAAATAGACCAAAAAAAACACAAAGGGAAACGGGCAGGACTTATTGTTTCCATAAAAGACACGATTTGTTATCAAGATCATAACGTTTCGGCCGCTTCAAAAATTCTGAATAACTATATTTCTCCTTATAGTGCATCCGTTGTTGAACGTCTTTTGGCCGAAGATGCTACCATTAGAGGGAGAACTAATTGTGACGAGTTTGCTATAGCTAGCAGTGGCGAGAAATCAGCTTTTGGAAAAACATTAAATCCCATTGATCATAGAAAAGTCACCGGTGGATGATCATCTAGCTCGGCATCGACCGTAGCTGCTGATTGTTGTCTTATAGTTCTAGGCTCCGATACTGGCGGTTCTGTCCGACAGCCTGCTTCCTTTTGCAGTTTAGTTAGCCTAAAGCCAACTTACGGAATGGTTTCTCGTTGTAGTTTAATTGCTTATGCCTCTTCATTCGATCAAATTGGGATACTAACAAAAAAAATTGAGGACAATGCCAAATTTTCACAAGTTATTGCAGGCCCAGACGAAAAAAATTTAACACTTAAACCAGACACTCTTCCTGACTTTAATAATTTATCGCGAAATAGTAATCCCTTTAAAATTGCTATTTTAAAAGAAACCATTCAATATCCAGTCCTGGATAAATATATTCATAGAAAAATAAAAGATATTATTTATCATTTAAAAAATAACGCTATACAAGTTAATGAAATATCATTCCACTGGCTCGATTATATTGTTCCAACGTTTCATGTATTAGCTCCTGCTGAAGCGATGTCGAACCTTGCAAGGTACGACGGCACAAACTTTGGGTATCGGGTTCCTTTTGAAAAAAACGATGTTGATCTAATTACAGAAACCCGTTCTAAAGGATTTGGCAAAAAAGTTAAACAACGTATCCTTACCGGAACATATATTTTACATGAAAATAATAGGGCATTATATAAAAAGCATTGAAAGTTCGGTAATTAATTAAAGATAAAACAAATAGCATATTCAACGAATATGATTTTATTATAAGTCCTACAACTCCAAATGTAGCTTTTAAATTTGTGGAAAGAGACAAAAACCCGGAATCGATGTTTCTGGAAGATATTTACCTTATGCATGCCAAGTTAACCGGAACCCCAACAATATCTTTCTCCATTGGGGAATACCCATCAAATCCTCCCTTTGGCATACAGGTTATGGTTAAAAAATTTGATGAAAAAAAACTTTTTGCTTTTTCGAATTATTTAATGAATAAAATGTAATAAATATTATTTTTACCAAATAATACAGATTTGCTGAGAAAAAAATGATAACTAATTATGAATAATCTAATTCGCATATTAATACTTACTCTAATAACCTTTTTTTATTTTGCTGATTTAAATAGCTATGCACTTACTAAAAATTTCACATTAAAAGAGGAACCCAGTAACAATAAAAGAAAAAAAGATTCAATTCCCATTTTCCCTGACCTGGTATATGAATACAAAATTGCAGAACTCAACAACCTTACTCCCATTGAGTTTGAATATAACGAACGTGTTCGTCGATATATTGATGTTTACACCATTGAACGACGCGAACATTTGGCAAAAATCATCGGCCTGGCTGAATTATATTTTCCAATTTTCGAAGAAATGCTCGATAAATATCGTTTACCTCTCGAACTAAAATATCTTGCCATTGTAGAATCTGCCTTAGATCCAAGGGCTATATCTTCTTCAGCTGCTGTAGGATTATGGCAATTTAAAATCAATACCAGCAGAATGTTCGATCTAGAAGTTAACTCATATGTTGACGAACGGTGCGATCCTTATAAATCAACCGAAGCAGCATGTGCCTACTTACAATATTTATACAGGATTTATGACAATTGGCAACTGGCTCTGGCAGCCTATAACGGTGGCCCCGGAGTGGTACGAAATGCAATAATCCGCTCGGGAGGAAAAACCAATTTTTGGGAAATTGAACCCCATCTGCCCGACCAAACCAATGGATATGTTCCTGCATTTATTGCGGTGAATTATGTGATGAATCATTATAAAGATCATAACATTGAACCTATTCGTTCTCCTTTTATCCATATGGATATAGATACGGTGAAAATCCACCATGAGACTTCATTTAAACGCATTGCTGAATTTATCGACGTACCTGTTGAAACACTTCAATATTTAAATCCTATTTACAAGCTCAATTATATTCCTAAACTAAATGAAGGAACTACGATAGTTTTGCCCGTGAATAAAATCCGTACATTCCTTAAAAATGAAAAAGCCATTTTGGGTTCGGATAAAAAAGTTGCAACACCCGACGATGAAATTGTATTAGTAGGTGATAAAAATGGAAAAACTAAAATTGTTCATGAAGTTGCCAAAGGTGAATACTTTCATAAAATTGCCATAAAATACAATTGTACCATTGAAGATATTAAAATATGGAACAGCTTACCAACAAATGATCTAAATGTTGGACAAAAGCTCGATATCTGGGTTGATTCAATCCTTGCCAGAAGCATTGAAGAAGATAAACTACTACCCAGGCAACAAAGAGACTCTACCGATCGTTTTATTTATTACATTGTCAGAGAAGGAGATACCATTTGGAGTATCGCTGAAAAATTTAATTGTCGATCAATCTCTGAATTAAAAGAAGAGAATGATATTTATGATGAAAAAGATTTAAAACCCGGTTTGAAACTAAAAATATATCTAAATAATTAACCTAAAATTTAAGGATCATGAAAAAAATAGTTTTTTTACTTATTCCATTAATCTTTGTTTTAGAATCATGTAAAGACAAGGATCCGTCAAATTCGTTACCAAATGTTACGGGACGAGCAGGAGAAGTAGTTTTGGTTATTGATAACGACTACTGGGATTCAGCGATTGGCCAGGAGTTTAAAAAAAGATTTATAGCTTCATGTCCTGTTTTACCTCAGGAAGAACCAATGTTTGACCTTGCACGCATTCCTCATAGTGCTTTTACCAATATCTTCAGAACACACCGAACATTAGTTGCGGTTAAAATAGATAAAAGCTACAAAGAACCAAAAATTGTTGTTCAAAAAAATATTTGGGCTAAACCTCAGCTAAATATCAATGTGGTTGCCCCCAATGAAGAAGGTTTATTGGAATTAGTGAAAAAAAAGGGAGATATTATCATTGAACGTATTTTAGAAAAAGACATGGAGCGTTATGCCCAGGGTTATAAAAAATTCGAAGAAATAACTATAGGCGATCGTTTACAACAAAAATTTGGTTATCGATTAACGATTCCCAGAGGTTATTCTTTAGATGTAGATACTACAGATTTTGTCTGGATCGAAAGTCGCGGACATGGAGACCTGATTCAGGGAATCCTTGTGTATTCCTATCCAATTCCTGAAATTGAACTATCTACAGGTTTAATTTTTGCAAAAAGAGATCAGTTTACTAAACGATTTGTTCCCGGTCCCACAAGAAACTCATTTATGGCTGTAGAACTTAATGCAGATTTTCTCCAGAGAGAAATAAGGGTTAATGATATAGATATTATCGAAATTCGTGGATTATGGCATGTAAAAAATGATTTTATGGGAGGGCCTTTTATAACTTTTACAGTTATTGATAACAAAAAAAATCGTGTGGTAAATTTTGATGCTTTCGTTTATGCTCCACAATTTAAAAAGCGAGATTATTTACGACAGCTGGAAGCAATACTTTATACATTGCAAAATCCAAAAAAAAACAATAATGAGCCCGCTGATTAGCCAAAATCAATTAGAACGTTCAAAAAAAGAAGAAAAATTTATTTTACTAACGGCTGAACAGGTTCGCAAAGATTTTGCTATGTTTGGAATGGAGGTCGTTTTTTCAGGAAATGCCAGCCTGGCTTATGAGGAATTATTTGATCAACTTAGCTTGTATATTGAGCAATTATTTAATGATAATTATGAAAGATTAATGTCCTTACTTTATCAGATTGATGTAAGCCAGCAAGAATTAATTAAGCCCGATCCAAAACAAAATTTTAAAACAGTCCCCGAAATTATTACCCACAAAATTTTAGAACGAGAGTTAAAAAAAGTATTAACGCGAGCTTATTTTAAAGAAAAAGGAAATAATTAAATAAAAAAAATGGATGTATTCTAAACATCCATTTTTTTATCCTCATTATACTAGATATCTAGTTAATTGAAATAACTTCTTTTATTTCAGGAACATGTTTCTTAACAGCCTGTTCTACTCCATTTTTTAGGGTTTGTATACTAAAGGGGCACGATCCACAGGCTCCTAATAACTGAACCTTAACAATCATTTCGTCCGTAAGTTCAACAAACTCAATATTCCCGCCATCAGCAACCAAGTAAGGCCTAACCATATCAATGGTTTCATTTACTTTCTTCTCCAGTGCTTTTTTCTTTTCTACATCCATTATCATTCAATTAATTTAGTTAATATCTTACTTATGCTTTATTTCAACTCTTTGTGTTGGTTCCATATTTTTATTTCTCTCGTCAACAGCTTTAATAACAGATAAAGCTACTTCCTTAAATGCCTTACCTACAATTGATTCCCAGTCTAATGCTGCTGGATGTCCACTGTCGCCACCTTCACGAATACTCTGAACAATTGGTATTTGGCCAAGTAAAGGAATATTTTGCTTTTCCGCAAGGTTCTTACAACCATCTTTTCCAAAAATATAATATTTATTATCCGGTAATTCTTCGGGAGTAAACCACGACATATTTTCAACAAGTCCTAAAACAGGAACATTAATATGTTTTCCGGTAAACATATTTATTCCTTTAACTGCATCGGCTAAAGCTACATCCTGAGGAGTACTAACAATAATTGCTCCGGTAACAGACACTTCCTGTACAATAGTTAAGTGTACATCACTCGTTCCGGGGGGTAAATCAACAACCATATAATCCAATTCGCCCCAATCAGCCTGAAGCAAGAGTTGTTTTAATGCATTGGTTGCCATAGGACCTCTCCAAACCAACGCATCATCGGGATTTATAAAAAATCCAATGGATAACATTTTTACTCCATAATTTTCTATCGGAGAAATAACCTCTGTTTCGCCTTCTTTTCTAACCATAGGCCGTTCCCCCTCAACATTAAACATCTTAGGAATAGAAGGACCATAAATATCAGCATCGATTAATCCTACCTTTGCACCTGTTTGAGCTAACGAAACAGCTAAGTTGGTTGCAACTGTTGATTTACCAACGCCTCCTTTCCCGGAAGCAACTGCAATAATATTCTTAATCCCTTTTAATGCATTATTTTGCGAAGGTTGAGGAGCTGATTGTTTTTCAGGTGTTTTTAGCTTAATATTTTCTTTCGCACTTAATTTGTCTCCAAAATATTTCTCAATGGCTTGCACACAGGCTTTTCTCATCGAATTAATAAAAGGATCGTTTGCTCGTTTAAAACTAAGAGTAAAACCAACCTGATCATCTTCAATCCAGATATCATCTACCATTCCCATAGCAACAATATCTTGAGCAGTTTCTGGATGTTTTACATTCCTTAAGGCTTGTAAAATTTGTTTTTTATTATATGACATAACTCCTTATTTTTATTTAATTTAAATTAACAATGTAAAGATAAATATAATTTATTTTCTGACCATAGAACATTTAGGTTTTATAAAACACAACTCATTAAGAGCTAACAAATTCTTATCCTAAGAGCAAATCAAATATTTTTATAAAAAAAATCTTCGGCAGGATCCCAGAAATATTTTTTAAAATCAACAATTCGGTCATTTTCAACCAAAATACCCTCATTTTCTAAAAGTTGTTTCATCGTATTCATATTTCCAAAATGATTTTTCCCGGTTAGCAATCCGTTTCGGTTAGCTACCCGATGTGCAGGAACATATTTTTTATCAGAAGGAGCACTATTCATTGCCCAACCTACGACCCTGGCCGATTGTGCAGACCCAAGATAAGAGGCGATTGCTCCGTAGCTGGTAACTCTTCCAAAAGGAATTTCTCGAACTACAGCATACACCTTTTCGAAAAAATTTTCATTTTTAGTCTTAGGGCTCCTCAAGATTTTTTGTATTATTTAATTTAAATTTAAGATAATGTATCGGTTTTCCTGCTGCAAGAAATTGTTTCTCGTAAAATGTTTTGATGGATAAAACAGGATGATCCATACCAGGATTATACAAGTTATCTGTATCCTCAATAAGCTCAAGATTATTAACCTGAATAACAGTTTTAGTATACAAATGAAGTGCTCTGTTATCTGTTTTAAGATGAATCAACCCATCAGGTTTTAGAAAATTTTTATAATATCCTAAAAATCTTGTTGAAGTGAGTCGTTTATAATATTTTTTAGCTTGTGGATCGGGAAATGTAATCCATATTTCCTGAATTTCGTTAGGAGCAAAGAAAGAAGAAATAAAATCAATACGAGTCCTTATAAATCCTACATTATGAAGTTTCTCTTCGATAGCTGTTTTTGCTCCACACCACATTCGTGCACCTTTTATATCAACCCCTATAAAATTAATCTTTGTAAATTTCTGTGCCAAGCCTACAGTATACTCTCCTTTTCCGCACCCTAACTCTAAAATAATTGGTTGATTATTTTTAAAAAACAACTGATTCCATTTTCCTTTCAAATGATAATCTTTACAAAATACTTCATCATAACAAGGTTGCACAACATGCTCGAATGTTTCCATTTCGGCAAACCTTTGTAACTTTTTTTTACCCACAATGATATTAACTTTTTTTTTCTACCTAATGGATATTAACTTTTTCAATTCTAATACCAACATCTGAGATATGTTCTAGAGTTTCGATACGCATTCCATGAATATATTTAAAAGTATAAATGCCCGAAACAGGAAATCGAATATTTTTTTTATAAATAAACTGGTTATCATATAAATCGCCCCATCCACTTCCAGTCCATTTCCCTTTATCGTCGGCTAAATAACATTCAAAAGTATCTGTAAGAGAAATTCCATTGGGGGCCTGGGTATGAATAAACACATATAAATTCTGCATTTTATATTTCGAGGAATTTCTAACATTAAAATAAATATTATGAGGATTTATCGTATCTCCGATTGAAACCTCAAAAACAATGGTATCTGTTAATTCCCATTTAGAATCAGGTATTTCTTTATTTTTCTCATATACACAATGTGGATCACATGAAGAAAATAAGAAAGCAATAAATAGCAACAGGAGACTATTTCTTTTGTTTTTTATCATTTCGTGGTCGTTTTTTTCGGTTATTACCGGCTTTATTACTCTTTCTTTTCCGTCGTTTCCCTTTTTTCTCATCAAATCGTGTAAGACTCTCCTGTCCAACAACGTTTTTATAGTCCAGTGCTCCATCATCTATTACGGTTAAATCAATAAGGGTATCTACTTTTTGTCCTTTTTTATTTAACTCAATAACTTCTTTAACACGATCAATCGGTACAGGTGTAATATTCACAATATTTTCTCTATCGAACGAATACCACATGATTCTTCTAAAGATATCTGTTTTATTATGATATGCTGATCCATTCTCAGTTTCCAACACAATATTCGTTGAGGGAAAATCTTTTTGCGCATCAATATAACAATCCAGTTCGTATTTTAAACAACATTTTAACTTTCCACACTGACCGGCTAATTTTTGCGGATTTAAAGACAGCTCCTGATATCGAGCGGCATTAGTAGTTACCGAAACAAAATTGGTTTTCCAGGTTGAACAGCAAAGTTCGCGTCCACAGGGGCCAATTCCTCCTATCCTCCCAGCTTCTTGCCGTGCGCCTATCTGACGCATTTCGATTCTTATTTTAAAAGTATCCGCCAATACTTTTATTAACTCCCGAAAATCAACCCGTTCTTCAGCAATGTAATAAAAAATTGCTTTCGTCCTATCTCCCTGATAATCTACGTCTCCAATTTTCATGTCAAGATTTAGGTCTGTTGCAATTTTTCTGGCTTTAAGCATGGTATTATGCTCCAACATAACTGCTTCGTACCATTTCTCTAGATCGGCTGATTTAGCTTTTCGGTATATTTTTTTAAACTCCTGCCCTTCCGGTGTAATCCCCTGCTTTTTCATTTGCAGGTAAACCAACTCACCGGTTAAAGAAACAATACCAATATCATGTCCTGGCGATGCTTCAACGGCAACAATATCGCCTTTATTTAATCGCAATCCATTGGTATTAATAAAAAATTCTTTCCGCGTATTTTTAAATCGTACCTCAATGATATCTATTTTTTGTTTTACATCCGGAATAGAATGTAACCAGTCAAAAGTTTCCAGTTTGCTGCAATTCTCGGCGTGAATACATCCACATTGAGATATATTAGTAATCGGGGTATTATCTTCTTTATCTTTATTATTCATAGTAATCTCTCCTTTTTCCTTTTCTATCTTCCATAAATCTTAGCACAAAATCGATAATTACTAATTTATAAAAGAACCTTTCAAATTACAAAAGTAATTAATTTTACTTTCTTATCAATTTAACAATCTTTAAGGCTACATCTAAAAAAACAATTTTATTATAGGCATTCATTCCAACATCTGCATAGGCCATGTTAAACACTTCATATAATTTACTCACATTTTCTTGATGAATAAATTGAGAAAAATTTTCTGAGAAAATATATTCTTTTTGTGTAAGATAAACAATCTCTTTACGCTTGATGTTTAACATAAAATTTTCACGTAATAATCGTAAAGAATAGGTTAAAAATCCTTTTTGTTTTTCTCTTCCTATCCGTGCAATCTCATCCACCCAATCTATAATTTCAACAATCTTTCGTGAATATGCCAAACGCATAAGACTTTTAAAACGCTCAAGGTTTTCATAATCCTCATCTCCGGCACGGGCTAAGTTCAATGCTTCAAAATAATTCCCATTAGCCAAATGAGCAATATCTAAAGCTTTGTCGGGATTTACTCCCAATCGGTCGCAAAGAGCACTGTATAAACTATCATTATCTATTTTAGGGATTTTAATTAATTGTGTTCGCGACAAAATGGTTGGAAGAATTTGTTCCGAATTCTCCGATACCAAAAAAAATAATGTTTTAGCAGGTGGCTCTTCTATAAATTTTAATAATTTATTGGCTGCATAAGTATTCATTTTTTCAGGCAACCAAATAATCATAAACTTATATTCAGATTCGAATGTTTTTAAATTTAATTTTCTAAGGATTTCATAACTCTCATTTTTACTGATAACCCCCTGTTTATTTTCTATTTCAATAATTTCATACCATTTATCTTGATTAATATATGGATTTTCAATAAGAGCCGTACGCCATTGACTGATATAATCATCACTAACAGGATTTTTCTTTATTGTTTTGGAAGTGTTTACCGGAAAAACAAAATGCAAATCAGGATGGATTAATTTTTTAAATTTCTGGCAGGATGAACAAACACCGCATGAATCGTTTCCTTGTTTATTGGTACATGCAATATATTGTGCATAAGCAATAGCTAAGGCCATATTTCCCGAACCTTCGGGCCCTAAAAATAATTGAGCATGACTGATACGATTCTCTTCAACGGTATAAATTAATTGTTCCTTAATTTTTGGGTGGTCTACAACTTCTTTAAACTGCATATAAACTAATCGTTAATAGATAAAATCCTTAATTTATTATCAACAAAAATAACAATAAACAATTTATATCTATTAAATAAAAAGAATATCTGGAAATTAATATGTAAAAAATTATTTCAGATTTTATATCTTTAGCCCTTCTTAATCCTTAACAGCATAAATCATGTATTCAATCGATAATTATAATTTCTCCGGAAAAAAAGTACTTATGCGGGTAGATTTCAATGTTCCATTGAATGAAAAACAGGAAATTACAGATGATACCCGAATTATTACAGCTATCCCTACTATTCAAAAAATATTATCCGAAGGAGGTTCTATCATTTTATTAACCCATCTCGGTAGGCCTAAAGGAGAGTATAACAAAAAAATGTCGTTAAAATTAATCCTCCCACACCTTAAAAAAGTACTTGACCGTGAGGTAAAATTTGCATCAGACTGTATTGGGGAGGAAGCTGAAAATATGTCCAAAAATCTTAAACCCAAAGAAATTTTATTACTTGAAAATTTACGTTTCCATAAAGAAGAAACCGATGCTGATGAAGCGTTTGCCCAAAAAATTGCCCGGTTGGGTGATGCTTTTGTAAATAATGCATTTGGAACCGCTCATAGAGCTCATGCCTCAACTTATACCATCGCAAAATATTTTCCTAAAGATAGTATGTTTGGCTACCTGGTAGAAAATGAAATTCAGAATATCGATAAAATTTTATATCAACCCATTCATCCTTTTACAGCCATTTTAGGAGGATCAAAAGTTTCAACAAAAATTCATATTATCGAAGCGTTAATTGAAAAAGTAGATAATCTGATTATTGCAGGGGGCATTGGATTTACTTTTGCCAAAGCTATGGGTGGTAACATTGGCGATTCCTTAATTGAAGACAACTTTTTAGATTTTGCCCGGCACATCATCAATAAAGCAGAAAAAAACAAAGTAAACCTTTATTTACCTACGGATTGCATTGTGGCCGATGATTTTAGAAACGAGGCCAATGTTAAACATTGTGATATCATGGATATCCCTAATGGATGGATGGGATTGGATATTGGAATTAAGTCGGCCAATAAATTTGCAGAAATAATTGAAAATTCGAAAAAAATCCTTTGGAACGGTCCCATTGGCGTTTTCGAAATGCCTAGTTTTTCTATGGGCACCCTAAAAACAGCCATGTCTGTTGCCCGTGCTACAGACAAAGGTGCTTACTCATTAATTGGCGGCGGAGACTCTATAGCGGCTGTAAATAAATACAGTTTAGCACATAAAATAAGTTATATTTCAACAGCAGGTGGTGCACTACTTGAATATCTTGAAGGAAAAGAATTACCAAGCATTAAAGCTATCAAACAAAATCTAACGATTGACCGGTATAATTTTGAAGGAAAAAAAGTCTTAATGCGTGTTGATTTTAATGTTCCCCTTAACAAAAACAAAGAAATAACTGATTCTACAAGAATTATTACTGCTTTACCTACTGTTCGGAAAATTTTAGCTGATGGAGGTTCGGTAATTTTTTTGACACACCTGGGAAGGCCCAAAGGAAAATTCGATAAAAACTTATCGTTAAAATATATTTTACCCTTTTTAGAAAAATCGCTCGATAGAGAGATAAAATTTGTATCCGACTGCATTGACGATAAAACAAAAAAAACAGCAAAAGAATTAAAGGCCGGAGAGTGCTTACTACTTGAAAATCTTCGATTCCATAAAGAAGAAACGGAAGCGAATGAAAATTTTGCTCGCCAACTGGCCGAGCTGGGTGATGTTTATGTTTTTAATGCTTTTGGCACTGCACATCGTGCACATGCGTCAACTTATACTATTGCCAAATTCTTCCCAAACGATAAAATGTTTGGCTACCTGGTAGAAAATGAAATTAATAATATCGACAAAGTAGTAAAACAAGCTAAAAGTCCTTTTACGGCCATTATCGGAGGATCTAAGGTTTCAACTAAAATTCATATAATCCTTGCATTGCTCGAGAAAGTTGATAACCTGATTATTGGCGGAGGAATTGTATATACATTTATTAAAGCCATGGGTGGAAAAATTGGAAACTCACTAGTGGAGGATGACCATCTGGAAACAGCCAGGGAAATTATGGCAAAAGCCAAAAATAACGGGGTAAATCTCTATCTTCCTTCTGATTGCGTCATCGCTGATAATTTTAAAAACGATGCCCATATTGAACATTGCGAAATTGATCAAATAAAAGACGGATGGTTGGGACTTGACATTGGAATAAAAACGGCCAACCAATTTACCCAGGTTATTGAAAGCTCATCTACGATTTTATGGAATGGTCCAGTCGGTGTTTTTGAAATGTCGAACTTTTCGATGGGTACATTAAAAATAGCAATGGCTGTAGCACGTGCAACCGATAAAGGTGCATTCTCATTAATCGGTGGTGGGGATTCAATTTCCGCAGTAAATAAATTTAGTTTGGCCTATAAAATAAGTTATATTTCTACGGCTGGTGGTGCATTGCTCGAATATATCGAAGGGAAAAAGTTGCCGGCTTTAAAAGCAATTACTGAAGATATTTAATTGTTATTGCAAAAAACACAATTTTAAATTAAAATTGTGTTTCCTTATTATAAATCTAAAAAAACAGGAGGTAAAAATGCTTGATAAATACAATATCCCATCCATACAGGATGCAGACCTAGACGGGAAAGTGGTTTTGGTTAGAGTTGATCATAATGTGGTAAAAAAAGGTGAAATACACGACCCTTACCGTATTGATGCAACCATAGGAACCCTCTACCACATCAATGCAAAGGGAGGAAAAATTATTTTAATGACCCATGTGGGCCGTCCACGTGATAAAAAAACAGGGGAGATAAAGATTAGCAAAGATACTTCCGTAGAACCCATTGTTGAATATTTGAGAAATAAACTACACGTAAACATGAAAGTGCCAGATTTTTATCCCCACGAAAATAAAGGATACCTTGGCATTGAAACTTCCATTAATCATTTGATTCGTGAATTGAAAGAAGGAAAAATTGATGGTATCTATTTACCCAATACTCGATGGTTTCAAGGAGAAGAGGCTGAGGGTTCAGATAAGGATCGTTTTGCTAACCAGTTAGCCGGACTGGCAGATATTTTTGTAAACGATGCTTTTGGATCATGGCAGCCCCATGCATCTACGGTTGGCGTTAATAAATATTTACCATCATATGCAGGATTTTTAATGCAAAAAGAAATTGAAAATCTTGAAAGAATTTACAGCCCACAATCACCATTTATAGCTGTGGTAGCAGGGTCCAAATTCGACACTAAAATTGAATCATTATATGCACTTATCAAAAAAGCAGATTATCTGGTTTTAGGTGGTGTTATTTACAATGCTTATTTATCGGCAAAATATGGTTTGTATATCAAAGGGATATCTGAAGAAGATATGAAGCATGCCAAAAAATTTGTTGAGTTTAGTAAACAATATCCGGGCAAGTTAGTTGAGTTACCTTTTATTGTTGAATCGGATACATTAGAAGGCCGACAAAAAGGAAAATACCGCGTACACAATATTCATGAGTTAAAACCCGGCACAAAATTGAATTATGTGCTTGATATTGCCAAAGAGTCGTTCCAGGAAGAAAAAATTACAAAAATATTCTCATCCGCGCGAACTATTTTCGTGAATGCAGTAATGGGATTCACTCCCCATTTTAATGAAGGAACCATTGCATTGGACGAACTCATCGATGAAAACTATGAAGCCGTTAAGCTTTATGGAGGAGGAGATACTATGCAGGAATTAAAAAGATTACTCCCGGGATTATACATTGTTGCGCTTGATAGCCCGAAATATTACATTTTTACAGGGGGTGGTGCTGTACTAAAAGCTATTCAGGAAGGAACAACTTTAGGAATTGAACCGGTAAAAACTTTAACCAAATAAAAATTTTTCGCATTTTTGTATTCACATTTATAAAGAAGTCAGCCTGTAAACTGACTTCTTTTTTTCCTGATTTTAAACGCTATAAAAAAAACCAATTAAATATGAAAGCATTTAAAGCATACGATATTCGAGGAATTTACAACGAAGATTTTAATAAAAATGATGTTTACAAAATAGGATACTTTCTTCCGGAACTTTTAAAGGCAGATAATGTTTTAGTAGGTAGGGATGTACGAAATTCATCCGATGAAATTTTTGAGTATTTAGCGCAGGGAATTATTGACAGTGGAGCTAATGTTTATAACATTGGGATTTCCACAACGCCCATGGTTTATTATATTACAGCAAAACATAAATTTGCCGCATCCGTTCAAATAACAGCTTCGCATAATCCGAGTGAATATAACGGGATGAAAATTTCTAAATTTAATGCTTTGCCTGTGGGTTACGATACCGGACTTAAACAACTGGAAGAGATGATCCAAACACGAGAGGTCTCTATAGCTCATAAAAAAGGGAAAATTGTCGATTATAAAGTAAAAGATGAATATGTACAATTTCTGAAAACGTATGTTCAGGATTATTCCAATTTAAAGATTGCTGTTGATTGCTCCAATGGAATGGCCGGATTTTTAATCAAAAAAGTACTAGGTAAAAATCCGATATACCTTTATAATGAGTTGGATGGAACCTTCCCTAACCATGAACCCAACCCATTAATTGAAGAAAATGTTGCCGATCTTAAAAAAACTGTTTTAGAAAACAAATGTGACATTGGCATAATATTCGACGGTGATGCCGATCGTGTAATGTTTGTTGATGAAAAAGGGAAATTTATTTCTCCTGATTTAATAATTGGATTAATGGGACATTATTTTCTTAAAAAAGAAAACCTGCCTGACGGCAGGCAGGAGGCTGTTGTCCTTGAGGATATTCGTACTTCAAAAGCTGTAAAAGAATATGTGGAAGAGTTAGGTGGAGAAATGCATACCTGGCGTGTAGGAAGGGCTTATGCTGCATTAAAACTCAGAGAAATAAAAGGAATTTATGGCGGTGAATTGGCAGGACATTACTATTTTCGAGATTTCTTTTATTCCGATTCAGGAATAATGGCTGCATTAATCGTTTTAAATATCTTATCTAGATTTAAGAAAGAAGGAAAATCTATGGCTGAGCTGATTGGCAAAATAAAAAAATATGAAAGCTCAGGAGAATTAAATTTTAAAATTGAACAAAAAGCAGAAGCCATGGAAGCGCTTAAAGATTATTTCGTTGCCGAAGAAGAGCCCATGGAAATTCTGGATTTTGATGGATACCGATTAGAATTTAAAGATTGGTGGTTTAATGTTCGTCCATCCAATACAGAGCCCTATTTACGTGTCATAGCCGAAGCCAATAAAAAAGATATTTTAAACGAAAAAATTAACGAGATTGAAACAATTATTAAAAAATTTAAATAAAAGATTATCAATTATACTTTAATTATACTTTAATTATACTTTTCCAAAATTTTAAACTTTGGAAAAGTTTTTTTTATATCTCATCGCCATTTTTTAATAAATCAACTAAAACTTTTAAATGGATTAAGCGCAATAAAAAAGCAAGGATCATGGTAAAAACAAGAATGGCAATAAATTTATAAATCCAATTAAAGTCTAAGTCAACAGAAAACATTGAAAAAAGAAATACCCCTCCAATAAATAAAACAAAAATTGCTATTCGTTTTAAATCAATAGAAAATTTAAAAATTCTCTTTGCCAGCAGAACCTGCAGTATTGCAACAAAAGTTTGAGTAACTAAGCTGGCAATAGCAGAACCCAGCGCATAAAACTTTGGTATTAATATAAAATTAAGGGTAATATTAACAATCACTCCTCCTATAGCCATAAAATTCAATTTGCGTAAATTCCCATTAGCAGTTAACAATGTACCAAAAATATAGCTGGTAGAAATTCCCAAAAAACATAAAATCAATATTCCAAATATTGTTGCCGAAATATCTACATGATGATGATACAACATATCAATCAGCTCGGTTCGGTAAAAATAAGAAGCGAAAGTAATCCCTACCACCGGCACAATTAAAAGTAAAAAAGAAAATAAAGTAAGTTGATGGATTGATTTTTTTTGCTTAATCATTCGTGAAAACATGGGCAAAAGTAGACCCGCATACAAAAAGGCAAACATAGCGGCAGCATCAAGTATCCGGAAACCCTGAGCATAAATCCCGGCCTGTTCTTTCCCATCAGGAAGCATTCGTTCTAACATTACCGAATCGATTCGGTAATAAAAGGCCATCAATAAAGAAAGTAAAGCAAATGGATAGCTTTTTTTTAGGATAGCAATAAAATAGGTACGGTCGAACTTAAGTTTTAAAAATTGTGCTTTACTGTAAACAATGCATAATGATAGAACCAAAGTAAATAAATAAGCTACTGTTTGGGCATAAACAAACCACTCAATCTGAAATGGATTCTCTGTAACTCCTCCCCAAAGTAATAATCCGCAAATCACAATCATAATAAAACGATCGAGGACCGAAATAATGCTATCGGTTTTAAAATAATGCAATCCACTTAAATTAGATCTTAAATACAAAATAAACGAAGCTATAAACTGATTAAAAATTAGAAAAATCAATAAATAAAACTGCCTTCCTTCATAACCCACAAATATGGCTGCAATAATAGTAATAATAGCATATACCAAGGCTAGCAATAACCTTAAACTAACGATACTCGATAAAGATTTACTCAAAAGATGACTGTTTTGGGCAATGTTTCGATTGTTGTAATTCGTAATACCTAAATCGAGAAGTATATTAAGCAGTAGCGAAAAATTAAAAAGCGAAAAATATAAACCGTACTCCTCGGCACCAACTACATTCTGTACTGTACGATCAATCCCAAAAATCCAAAAAGGCTTGATCAGTAAGTTAAGAAACAAAAGTAAAGTTAAATTAGTAAAAAATTTTCTTCTCAAAACAGTGATGATTAGTAGTACAAATTTAGCAAAGTTTAAGTGTAAAGAAGCATAATATTTATGGATAATATAAAACCTATACTAATTTTTAAAAAGTAAATAAAAATATCATTAATTTTTTAGCATCTTTGTTACAAAGATAGAATAATCAACATTTAAAATGTTTTCTTTTGAATATTGCAGTAAACACAAGGCTACTTATTAAAAACAAACTGGAAGGTATTGGCTGGTTTACATTTGAAACATTTAAACGTATTACTCAAAACCATCCCGAACACCAATTCTATTTTATTTTCGACCGCCCTTATAACCAAACTTTTGTTTTCTCAGAGAATGTACATCCTATCATTATCAGGCCAAAAGCACGACATCCTTTTTTATTTTACTGGTGGTTCGAATTTTCTGTACCCAAAATCCTTCAAAAAATGAATGCTGATATTTTTATTTCGCCTGACGGATATCTCTCTTTAAAGTCTCAAATTAATTCATTAGCTGTAATTCATGATATAAATTTTATGCATTTCTCTAAGGGATTGCCTTTTTTACAACAAAAATATTACCGATACTTTTTCCCAAAATTTGCAAAAAAGGCTAATCGTATTGTTACGGTATCTGAATTTTCAAAAAAAGATATCAGCAAACAATTGAATATAAGAACTGATTTGATAGATGTGGTTTATAACGGAGCAAATGACATTTACCAACCCATTTCCAAAAAAGAAAAAGAAAAAACCAAACAAAAATTTACGCAAGGCAATGATTTTTTCATTTTTGTAGGCGCGCTTAGTCCCCGAAAAAATATTAGTAATTTACTTTTAGCATTCGAAAAATTTAAGGAGCAAACCAGTAGTCATGTTAAATTATTGATTGTAGGCGAAAAGATGTTTAAAACAAAGAAAATAAAACACATTTATAAAAATTTACACTATAAAGATGAAGTTATTTTCGCTGGAAGAATGAGCCCCGAAAATCTAAAAGATTTATATGGTTCGGCTCTAGCTTTAACCTTTGTTCCTTATTTCGAGGGATTTGGTATCCCTATTATTGAGGCCATGCATTGCAACATACCGGTTATCACATCGAATGTAACATCCATGCCCGAAGTAGCTGGCGATGCCGCATTATTGGCTGATCCTTTTTCAATAGAATCAATTACTGATGCTATGAGAAAAATTTATGAAGACAAAAATTTAAGCGATCAACTTGTTGAAAAAGGCAACATACAGGGTCAGAAATTTAGCTGGGACAAAACAGCTGATAAATTATGGAAGAGTATAGAAATGGTACTTTATGAAAAGTAATATACCACTAGCAAGCCATTACAAAAAAGGGGCAATAGAAGCCGGTTGTGATGAAGCCGGACGCGGATGCCTTGCCGGACCCGTTGTGGCTGCTGCTGTAATTCTTCCTGCCGGTTTTTCTCATCCTTTATTAAACGACTCAAAATTATTAACCGAAAAAATACGATATCAACTCAGAAAAGAGATTGAAGATTCTGCCCTTGCCTTTGCCATTGGTATAATCAACAATAAAGAAATTGATGAACTAAACATTCTGAAAAGTTCCATTTTAGCGATGCATCAAGCACTAGATCTGCTCAACCGTAAATTTGACCATGTTATTATTGATGGTAACAAGTTTTTGAACTACCACGATATCCCTCATCAATGTATTGTGAAAGGGGATTCGAAATATTACTCTATTGCTGCAGCATCGATCCTGGCAAAAACCTATCGTGATGATATTATGAATGAGCTCCACGAATTACATCCGGAATATAACTGGAAAAAAAACAAAGGGTACCCTACCAAACAACACCGGGAGGCTATTAAGAAATTTGGCCCAACATCCTATCACCGAATGAGTTTTCGCTTATTAGACAAACAATTAAGTGTTGACTTTTGATAAAAGTGATGCATAAAATCAAACAGCAAATATTAAATTTAAATGAGTCCACTAATATTTTTGCCCAGATATGTTTTAAAATTATTTTAACCTTTTATTTGTTTGGAAAATTTTGTGTGAATCCGCAATATCGGTCAGAAAAAATTTCCCGTTTTATATACCCTAAAAATATTCACCAGAAATCAACTTTTACAAAATTCAAACGATATCCGGTTATATTTAAAATTTGTAAAGACTATATCAAGAACGATAAAACGATAAATATCCTTTCATTTGGATGCTCTACTGGCGAAGAGGTAAATACACTTAGAAAACTATTTCCTCATTCAATAATTTATGGTACGGATATCAATAAATATTGCCTGAGAAAAGCAAAAAAGAATTTTAACCATCCTAAAAATATTTTTCTTCATTCATTATCAAAAGAATTTAAAAAACGAACTAATCTTGATATTATATTTTGTCTGGCTGTATTTCAAAATTCCGAGAACAGAAGTAATTATGAGATAAAAAAAAGTAGTTATCCTTTTTCTAAATTTCAGGAACAACTTAAACTGTTGGATAAAAAGTTAAAAAAGGAAGGACTTTTAATCATTGATCATGCTGATTTTGATTTTATGGAAACCTCGGTAAGTAAACATTACAAACCCTTAGAAGTTAAAAAAAATCGAATTATTCGAAATAGGCCGGCCTTTAATTGTGAAAATATAAAAGTGTCTTCCCAAACAAATTTCTATCGAATTTTTAAAAAAATAGACTTATATTAAAAAATAAGTTATTTCTTATTCCCTGCCAATTGGCCACAGGCAGCATCAATATCCTGCCCCCGGCTACGACGAACATTTACCACTAAATTTTTACTTTTCAAAAAAGTTACAAACTGATCAAATGTTTCGTTCGGTGATTTTCTAAATCGTTTATCACGGGTAGAATTGTATTCAATAACATTAATTTTTACCGGGAAATTTTTACAATACTCAGCTAAATCTTTGGCATCGTTTAAAGAATCGTTAATTCCATCCATTAATAAATACTCAAAAGTAATCCGTTGCCCGGTTTTCTGATTAAAATATACCAGCGCATCTCTCAAATCTTCCAGCGTATTCCGTCGATTTACAGGCATAAAATCACTTCTTTTTTTGTTCTGAGCAGCATGCAGCGAAACGGCTAAATTAAATTTTACCTGATCGTCGGCTAATTTCCTAATCATTTTAGGCAATCCAACGGTTGACAATGTTATACGCTGAGGAGACATCCCCAATCCATTTTCGGAAGTAATATGATGGATTGCGCTTAAAACATTATCGTAATTTAATAATGGTTCTCCCATGCCCATTAAAACAATATTGGTTAAAGAAAGATTATATTTCTCTTGGGCCAATTTCATAATTTCAGTAACCTGATGAAAAATTTCTCCAACGGTTAAATTTCTTTTCAATCCCATTTTTCCGGTTGCACAAAACTCACACCCCAAATTACATCCCACCTGCGATGAAATACATGCGGTAACCCTATTTTCAGTTGGGATTAGAACCCCTTCAACCAATAACCCATCTATTAATTTAAAAGCTAATTTTATGGTTTTATCCTTACTAATTTGTAAGTGTTCAATTTCCAGTGCCTGAAAATAAAAATGGGTCTTCAGCAATTCCCTTAATTCTTTTGAGAGGCTGGTCATCTCATCAAAATAAGTAACATGTTTGTTCCATAACCATTCAAAAATTTGTTTCGCCCGGAAAGGTTTTTCATTATGGTCAATCAAAAAATCTTTTAAATCATTAAACGTAACAGATAATATATCGTTTTTTTTAGGCACAGCATTCATAGAATAAGATGTTTTTTGAATATATTTGTTATGCAAAGGTATACTAACCTGATTAATTCAAAAACTTTATGTATGAATCTTATAACAAAAAATCATAATTTTATAATTTAGCTTTAAACCTGTTTTACAAAAAACAATCTAATAGCTTTATAAGTTATATCAGAAGAAACTAATTATCTATTAAATTTTAAATACTATGAAAAAAATTATCATTTTACTATTTACAGTATTTCTGTCATTTAGCTCTTTGCTAAGAGCTGATGAAGGGATGTGGTTATTACCACTTATCCAACAATTAAACATTGAAAAAATGCAGGAGATGGGTTTAGAACTTTCTGCTAAAGAAATTTACAGTATTAACCAATCGAGTTTAAAAGATGCCATCGTAATTTTTGGCAGAGGTTGTACCGGTGAAGTTATATCAGACCAGGGACTTATTTTGACCAATCATCACTGCGGATATGGAGCTATCCAGGAACATAGTACTACAGAACACGACTATCTAAAAGATGGTTTCTGGGCAATGAACAAAGGAGAAGAGATTCCTACCCCCGGACTTACAGTAACTTTTTTAGTAAAAATTGAAGATGTAACCGAACAGATATCTGCTGAATTTACGGATACAATGGCTGAATCTGATCGACAAGAGATAGCATATAATAAAGGGAAAGAAATTGCTGCAAAAGCTACCGAAGGAACTCATTACGATGCACGTGTACAAAGCTTTTTTGGTGGAAATCAATATTATCTATTGGTTTATGAAACATTTAAAGATGTACGAATGGTAGGTGCACCACCCTCATCTATTGGTAAATTTGGTGCCGACACTGACAACTGGATGTGGCCTCGCCATACCGGCGATTTTTCAATGTTTAGGGTTTATGCTGATAAAAATAATAAACCTGCTGAATACTCAAAAGACAATGTTCCCTATAAACCTAAACATCACTTACCCATATCATTAAAAGGAGTTGAAAAAAATGACTTTGCTATGGTTTTAGGATACCCGGGAGGGACCCAAAGATATATGACATCATGGGAGGTTGATGAACGAATAAATGTAACCAATGCAAATCGAATTTATATTCGCGGCATAAGACAAGATCTTATCTTAGAAGATATGTTAGAAGATGACGAGGTGAGAATAAAATATTCTTCCAAATATTCCGGATCCACTAATTACTGGAAAAATTCGATTGGAATGAATAAAGCACTAAAACAATTAAAGATTTATGATCAAAAGCTAGAGGAAGAAAAAACTTTTATGGATTGGGTGAATGAAAATAAAGAACGTAAAGAAAAATATGGAGAGGCTTTATCATTAATCAAAAATTCAGTTAATAATCGAAAAGATTATATGTATGTTAGACAATATATTAGCGAATCTCTTTTAAGAGGTACCGAGTTAATGTATTTTGCTGCAAAATTTTCTAGATACGAAGATATTTTTGACTCAAAAGATGAAGAGAAGATAAACGAAGCCGTTAAAGAAATAAAAAATATGGCCAGAGGGTTTTATAAAGATTATAATGCTCCAACAGATCAAAAAGTTGCTAAAGCCATGTTTAAAACATTTGCTGAGAATGTGGATAAAAAATATCAACCCGAAGTATTTAAAACCATTGAATCAAAATATAAAAATAATTATGCAAAATATATTGATAAGATGTTCAGCAAATCTGTATTAACTGATTCAACAGAATTATGGTCGTTTTTAGAAAAACCATCGACAAAGAAACTGAAAAAAGATCCGGCCTACGTTGCAGCTCAATCAATTTTCAATAAGTATCGTGAGTTATCACAAAAACTCAATCCACTATATGTTGATTCTAATAACGGCCATCGCTTATATGTACAAGGACTTATGGAGATGAAAGATGATGAAGCACTTTATCCTGATGCTAACTTTACAATGCGCTTAACCTATGGTGAAGTGTTAGATTATTATCCCAGAGATGCTGTACATTATGACTATGTTACAACCCTGACCGGTGTGATGGAGAAAGAAGATCCTGACAATTGGGAGTTTGTTGTTCCCGAAAAATTAAAACAACTCTATAAAGATAAAGACTATGGCCGTTATGCCATGAAAACAGGAGAAATGCCCGTAGCATTTATCAGTACCAATGACATTACCGGAGGAAATTCAGGAAGCCCGGTAATTAATGGGAAAGGACAGTTAATAGGCACTGCTTTTGACGGTAACTGGGAAGCAATGAGCGGTGATATTGTTTTTGAACCAGAGCTACAACGCTGTATCAACGTAGATGCACGCTATATATTATTTGTTATCGACAAATTTGCAGGGGCAAAAAATCTTATCGAAGAAATGACCATTATTGAATAAAAATAATAAAAAAAATTTTACAGGCTCAGCACTTTCTGAGTCTGTTTTTTATTTCTGTCAGGTTTACTATCTTTAACGAAAAAATCTGAATGGCAATAAAAATTACGATATATACTGATGGTTCCGCAAGAGGAAACCCAGGCCCCGGAGGCTACGGAATTGTTTTAATGTCTGGATCACACAGAAAAGAACTTTCCGAGGGCTATCGCAAAACAACCAATAATCGTATGGAGCTGCTGGCTGTGATTGTTGCACTTGAGAAATTAAAACACGAACACTGCGAGGTAGATATTTATACCGACTCAAAATATGTTGCCGATGCCGTGGAAAAAGGATGGGTGTTTGCATGGGAAAAAAAACAATTTAAAAAGAAAAAGAATCCTGATCTATGGATCCGATTTCTTAAAATTTACAGGAAACACAACGTGACTTTCCACTGGGTAAAAGGGCATGCTAACAATAAAGAAAATGAACGTTGCGACAAGCTCGCTGTTGAAGCTTCATATAACCCAAACCTAAAAATCGATGAAGCATACGAAAATGATGATAATAAATTAAGTTAATCTGACTTCCTTTTAAAAATCCCAAAAATTTAGTACATTTATTATTGTTATATAATTCATAATTTGGAATGAATGATTTATTAAAGCAGAAAAGGTTACTCCAATTACTAAAAGACGACCATCAACTTTTTGATGAACTTCTCACTAATTCTAAAGAAGGCATTGTTTTAATTGATAAAAATTATCAAATATGCGAATGGAATGCCGGAACGGAAACTATTACAGATATTCCTAAAAAAGATGTTATCGGGAAAAATTTCCTTGAAATTATCGAATTTCTCCTACCGAAGGTGTCAAAAAATATCAAATTAAAAAATTTTATTCGTAATGCCCTACAAAATGCTTTTTATAAAAAAAATTTAAGGTTATTAGACAAAAGCTTATACATTGGTATAAGTAATACAAAAAATGAAAAAATATATATCAATACTCTAATTACAAATATTCAAATTAATAATGAATTATTCTTAGGTATTATTTCCAAAGATATTACTGAAGAAAAGCTATTCAGGCGCACCGTCTATCAAAACGAAAAACATTTGAATTTACTTTTTAATAACGATGCTATCGGAATAGCTATAGGCAAACCCGACGGAGGGTTTTATAAAATTAATCAAAAATTCGTGGATATTGTCGGATTTACTTTACATGAGCTAAAAAATTTTAACCTCATCAATCTTATCCATCCGGATGATCAACAAGAAGTACTTGAGTTATTTGAAAAAACAAAAAACACTAAAGGGAAAAAATACAGCTTTAAAAAAAGAGTAAGACAAAGAAACGGAAATACGTTATGGGTTCGTTCGCATATAAATTTTCAGTGGTCAACGGATAAACAATTGGAGATGATTGTTGTTTTTCTTGAAGATATCAGTTCGCAGAAAAAAGCTGAAGATGCATTACGCGAAAATGAAAAAAAATATCGTTTTATTGCCGAAAAAGCTTCAGATATTATTTATAGCATCTCACTAGATCGAAAGATTACCTTTTATAACAGAGCTGCAGAACGGATATTTGAAGTGCCTGTTGAAGAACTTGCAAAAAATGAATACAGCCATCTTATACTTCCCAAAGATAAAGAATTTTCCAAAAAAATGCATCAGGAACGGTTAGCTGGTAAAAAATCTCCCATTTTCAGACACGCATTTAAAACACCCAAAGGAAAAATCGTGCATCTTGAATTTTCAGTTAATCCTTTGTTTGATGATGATAATAATGTAATTGGGTCATTGGGAATTGCAAGGGATATTACCGACCGTGTAAAAGCAGAAGAAAAAATAACCGAAAAAAATAATCAATTGCAAGAATTGGTTAAAACAAAGGATAAACTTCTCTCTATTATTGCACACGATTTAAGAGACCCTTTTAATACCCTGATAGGGTTTTCGGATATCCTACTTGAACAATATTACGAACTAAAGGAAGAAGAAATTCTAAAATATCTACAACAAATAAACTCCGCATCAAACAACGGATTTAATTTGTTAACTAATCTTTTAGACTGGTCAAAAACCCAATCAGAAAAAATAAAAATAGTCCCTAAAGAAATTAACTTAAACAAGATTATCCAAAGTGTCGTTTTTAACCTTAAAAACACAGCATCTGTAAAAAATATTAAAATAAATTTCAATCCATCTTTAAATACTTTTGCAACTATTGATGAAAACATGCTCATAACCGTGTTGAGAAATCTTTTAAGCAATGCTATAAAATTTTCTTATAAAAATTCAGAAATACACATTACAACAATTGAAAACAAAAATGAATTCATTTTATCGATAAAAGACTCCGGCACCGGAATAAAGAAAGATGAAATTGAACAAATATTCAACAAAGAGTTAGACTTTACGAAACCGGGAACGGAATATGAAAAAGGTACCGGACTTGGACTGATTATCTGTAAAGAGTTTATTCAACAGTGGGGTGGCACGTTAAATATTGACTCAGCGATCGGCAAAGGAAGCACTTTATCTTTTAGCATACCTAAAAACTGACTTAACAAAATAACTTTTAAATCATTCTTTGGTAGCATTTTCTCACTCCGCTTTTTTTTAACTTTATCTCCAAAAGCAATAGCTAAATTTTATACTTTAATGTTAACTTTATTAAACTAATATTAAATATTATTAATTTTTATATTGATAATATTAACATAATTTTATAATATTGTAAAAAATAAATTACAAATCATGAATAAGAAACTTCCGGTTTTATGTCCAAGCTGTAATTCTGAGCTAAAAGTTCAAAGTCTCCATTGTGATAATTGTGAAACAACCATTAATGGGTTATATCACTTACCCTTATTACTTAAACTTGATCAGAAAGATCAGGATTTTATTATTTTATTTATCCAAAGTAGTGGCAGCTTAAAAATTATGGCCCAGAAATTAAAATTTAGTTATCCTACGGTAAGAAATATGTTAGACGATTTGATTAAAAAAATAACAAAACTACAAACAGAAATATCATGATAAAAAAATTATTAAATCCGTTTGTATATATAGCAGGAGGCTACTCGTTATTAATAGGATTACTTATTATCTTCTGCACTTCAGTTATAGGCTATTACAGCAATATCCATTTTCCTGATATACTATCTGTCAAAACAGGTCCGGACTACCCTGTTTCGTATTACATTCTTCAAAGCATAGCAAACTGGATGGTTATATCTACTATCTTATATCTTTTTGCTGTTGTTTTCTCAAAATCAAAAATACGGTTAATCGATATATTTGGTACTCAGGCCCTATCCCGTTTCCCCTATTTATTTACAGCGTTAATCGGATTCTCAAATTCAATGGATAAATTCGGCAGATATATCCTCTGGCAATTGCTGGAACAAGGCAACCCTGTGGATATGAGCGCAGGCACTATGACAATTGCTATTGTTCTTATTATTGTTACACTCTTTCTAACAGTATGGATGGTGGCATTGATGTTTAATGCTTTTAAGGTTGCTGCAAACATAAAAGGACCCAAGTTGATAATACTTTTTATCACCAGCCTGATCTTATCCATTGCTCTTTCTGCTTTTTTTACAAATCAATTAATTAAACTCTTCTAAACTCATGAAACAATTAATAACAACCTACTTAATAATCTTGATATTATCATCATTTACCTTAGCAAAATCAACCAAAACAAAAACAGATACAATAGCCATTGAATTATCAGACTTAGCTATTCATTCTGTATTGTCTAATCCTCAAAATATAAAAACCCCTCCGGTGGTATTGATTATAGGTGGCTCCGGACCAACAGATTTAAACGGTAATCAGCCTTTGATGCATAATAATAGTTTAAAATTTCTTTCGGATGCGTTAATCGATAAAGGCATTGCTACTTTACGTTTTGACAAAAGAGGCGTGGGAAAAAGCTCTTATCCCGAATTTAAAGAATCCAATTTAACGATTGATCAATATGCAAAAGATGTAAAATCAATGATTAAATTCTTGCAAGGCAAAAATTTCAGGGGTATTTATATTATTGGGCACAGCGAAGGTTCATTAATAGGTTTAATAGCATTACAAGACATAAAAGTTGATGGATTTATTTCTATCGCCGGAGCCGGATATTCCGCCGACAGCCTTTTAAAAAAGCAGCTAAAGCCAAAACTACCTTTTAATTTGTATAATTCTGTTGAGTTTATAATTGACAGCCTAAAAAACGGAAACTACGTTAAAAATATTCCTCAACAATTAAATACTTTATTCAGGCCATCAGTTCAATCCTATTTAATTAGTTGGTTTAATTATACCCCGGCAGCATTAATTAAAAATTTAGATTGCCCGTCGTTAATTATACAGGGAGATAAAGATATCCAAACAGATATGGAGGGGGCACAAAAGCTTGCAAATGCTAAAGAAAAAGCAAGGCTGGTAAAAGTTAAAAACATGAATCATATTTTAAAAACCATTGATGGAGGCCTACAGGAGAATATTCAATCTTACACAAACCCTGAACTAAAAATAAACAGCGAACTTGTTAATGCTATCGTTAATTTTATAAATAAATAATATGAATACAGAATTAGACAGAGAGTTGAATAATCCGGACAATTATAAACTTCGTATTTTCTATTACAATTCGAGAGATAAAAGAATAATAGTACCAAAAGTGGACAAATGGCGAGGTTGGACCCTTAATTTTGGAAATATTTATACCTATTTGGTAATCCTTTTACTGATATTAATTATGGGACTTGCCTCATTGTTTTTATAAAAGCTCTTTTTTATATTTTTAATTTTTAGTTCTTTTGTAAGATTAAATCATAACGTCATGGAAATCTTAAACACCGGGTACGGTGTATTTTTTCTTTTAACGACCATTGGCATTTTCTTAGGAAGAATAAAAATAAAAGGGATTTCTTTAGATACCTCTGCTATTTTTTTTATAGCCCTTATTTTTGGCTACTATGATTTAACTATTCCAGATATTATCCAACAGATCGGACTTATCTTTTTTATGTACAGTGTGGGCATTCAAGCCGGTCCCGGTTTTTTTGAATCCTTTAAAAAAAGAGGCCTACAATTATTAACCCTTGCCCTTACACTAAGTTTATCCGGAGGAATTATCACAATTATACTAGCTAAGCTCTTCGATATAGATATGCATATGGCGGTAGGTTTATTTACAGGCTCTTTAACCAGTGCTTCCAGTTTAGCTGTTACCATCGAAAATACCCAATCATCGCTTCCCGGGATAGGTTTTGGTATAGCTTTCCCTTTTGGAGTTATTGGAGTTGTACTGATTACACGATTATCACCCAGGATTTTTAAAATAGATATTAAAAAAGAAGAACAGAAATATTTACAGGAAATCAAGGCACAATATCCCAAATTAGTGAATAAAAATTATATTGTTGAAAATCAAAATATATTTGGAAAAACAATTGGTGAGCTAAACCTGCGCTCATTAACAAATACTAATATTTCAAAAATATACCAAAAGTATTCAACCATAAACCCCAAGGCATCTACTGTAATTAGAAAGGGAGATATTATTAGAGCTTGTGGTACAGCCAAAGACCTTCATAAATTAGAAGAAATTATTGGAAGAGAAACAACAAAGCAAATTCCCGCAAACAAAAAAATTGTTATCCATCATTTTCTGGTTACTAATAATAAAGCTTTAAATATACCTTTTGGAGAGCTTGCATTACTTCAAAATTATAATGCAACGGTTACATCAATCCGACGAAGTGGTATTGATATTACACCAAATGCCAACAGCCATTTTCGATTTGGAGATAAAATAACGGTAGCCGCCCCTGAAGAAAATATAAAAAGAATCGGCAGGCTGGTTGGCGATGACCGAAAAAAACTCGATGAACTCGATTTTCTTCCTGTTGTAACAGGAATTCTTTTGGGTATACTCATCAGCTTTATCAAAATTCCACTTTCTAAAGAATTTTCATTTAGCATTGGCTTAACAGGAGGAGTTTTAATTGCCGGATTGATGCTCAGTAAAATTGGGAAAACTGGGAAAATAATTTGGAACATTTCAGGTTCCTCTAATCAGTTTCTTCGAAAATTAGGATTAATATTTTTTCTATCTGGTGTAGGAACCGATGCCGGAGCTTTAATTGTTGATACGATAAAAGCAAACGGAATTAACCTTTTTTTAATGGGTGTAGCCATAACAGTAATTCCAATGTTTATTGTCCTATATGTTGGTAAATATCTATTAAAAATTAACTTTTTAAGATTGTTGGGTGCGCTAACCGGGAGTATGACAAGTACACCTGCCCTATCGGCCATTGAACCAATAACCAAAACTAATGCACCGCAGGTTACTTATGCCATGATTTATCCCATAGCACTTATCATAATTATTATAACAAGCCAGATTATCACATTATTTTAAGCAGAAGTATAATTAGGGTAAACTGTTTTTAAAGTCGATGTAACGGTTACCATAAAATTCGCCGTCTGGAGAACCAATACTTTGCCAAAATTCATCAATACTTTCCAATCGATTCTCAGGGCTTGGGTGAGTGCTTAAAAATTCGGGGGGAGTTGGCTGTCCTTCCATTTTTTCAAAAAAGGCTGAGATCCCTTTGGGGTAGTAATTATAATTACCCGTACCATCCGCTGTATAACGAACAGCATACTCGTCGGCTTCATATTCGTGATCCCGGCTAAAAGCAAGCGAACCAAGGCCCTGAGCAAGGTCAGCTGCTATTTGAGCTAAGGTACTGGGATCATCTCCCAATAAAGCGGATAATAGAATTGAAAAACCATATTGTTTTGTCATGGTTTTTGTAGAATGCCTACGATCAGCATGAGCCATCTCATGAGCCATAACACCTGCAAACTCCGCTTCATTATCTAAAAACTTAATAATTCCGGTATAAAAATACATTTTACCCCCAGGCACACAAAAAGCATTTAATACCTCATCATTATCAATGATATAAACATCCCACGAAAATTCATTTGCATAGCGCAAATCATCTGACATTAAAAGTGCGTCACGAATAGCTCTAAGATGATCGTAAGCTTGTGGGTTAGCCGATGGACTTAATATGGGATATTCTTCAGGATTATTCATCAATTGATTATGAAACTCTTCTCCAAATTCAATGTCTTGGTCCAAAGTAAAAAAGTTAAGGCCTCCATCTTCGTCACAAGAATTTAAAGTTGTCATAAAAAATACAGAAACCAATATAATATACGCTTTTCTTCTCATATCAATATTGTTTAATTTTACATCTATTTTATCATTTATTCCGATTCTATGGCTTAATACTTTTGGTTATCGTTATAGTCTAATTATTTAAAATTCTCTATCTAATATATTTTAGATAAAGCTAAATTAGTTTGAAATTTTTAAAAATGTTAAAAAAACTTATATTATTTAAAACAAAAATAAAAACATTGCTATATTGCATAAAATTTGATGAAAGAATAAGAAAAGAAACCATCTTTTTTTATGAAAAAAAATATTCTTTACATTGTCCTTCTATTTTTCATTACAACAAATGGTTTTGCACAATTTGGGCAAAATAAGGTAATGTACGATAGATTTGATTTTGAAGTTTACAATACACCGCATTTTGATATCCATAATTATTTAAAAAATGATTCGCTTATATTAGACATAGGACAACTATCGGAACGATGGTATATACGACACATGGCTATTTTTGCCGATACATTAGAAAACAGTCCAATAATCCTTTACAATAACACAGCCGATTTTAAACAAACCACGGTTATTTCAGGGTTAATTGGAGTTGGCACTGGTGGTGTAACCGAAGGACTGAGAAGCAGAGTTGTTATTCCAGTTATGGTTTCGAACAAAGAAACCGACCATGTACTGGGCCATGAGATGGTTCATGTTTTTCAATACAATTTAGTTAGAGAAAACGATAGTCTTTCGTTTAGCTCGCTGGGAAACACACCTTTATGGATGATTGAAGGGATGGCTGAATTTTTATCCATTGGAGCCCAGGATAACCGAACATCCATGTGGATGCGCGATGCAATTATACATGATAAAATGCCCACCATAAAAGATATGACTACCAAACCCGGTGAATATTTCCCCTATCGTTACGGGCATGCTTTTTGGGCTTTTGTTACCGGTGTTTGGGGCGATAATATTATGCAACCTCTTTTTTATAATACCTTACGATATGGTATGGATTATGCCTTTCAAGATATCCTTCATATTAAACCTGATAGTTTGTCTAAAATATGGGCAAAAGCTACCAAAGAATATTATACCCAACAATTTGAAGATACTATCCCTCCGTTAGGAGATGTGTTGTTTAACAAAAAAAAAGGGGGTGAAATAAACCTTTCCCCGGTGTTAAGCCCTGATGGCAATTATATTACTTTTCTTTCCAACAAAAATGTTATTAACGTTGACCTTCTTTTAGCCGAATCTAAAACAGGTAAAATTATATCAAAACTTACCTCTTCTCTAAGAAAATCACATATCGACGATTTTAACTATGTCGAGGAAGCAGGGTCCTGGTCGCCTGATGGCAGGCAATATATTCTTACAACCTTTACCAAAGGGAAAAACAAATTTTTAATCGTATCATTAGAAAATAACAAAGCTAAAAATTCCAGAGAAATAGAAATTGAAGGAGTTGAAACCCTGGTAAATCCGGAATGGTCTCCCGATGGCAAAAGCATTATTTTTAACGGATTAGTAAATGGGAAAAGCGATTTATATTTATACGATCTTGAAACAGGTGAAACAGAACAACTAACCAACGATTATTATTCTGACTTGCAACCCAGCTGGTCAGCCGATGGAGAAGAAATTGCATTTATTTCAGATCGTGGTTTCGATACCAATTTAGAAAAACAAATTTATGGCACATACAAATTATGTGTTTTAAAAAGAAAAACCAAACAAGTGCTTGTTTATGATTTGTTTCCCGGAGCAGACATTTTCAGCCCCCAATATTCCCCCTACGACTCGTCATTATATTTCTTATCTAATGCTGATGGATACAGAAATCTATACAGATACGAAATTCATACTGGCGAAGTTTTTAAGCTCACAAAATTTTCGACGGGTATTACGGGTATTACAGATTTAGCACCATCGTACAGTGTATCTCGAAAAACAGGACAAATTGCCTATACTTTTTACCGAAATGGGAACTACGAAATTTATCTTGCAGAACCTAAAGATTTTTTAAAAATCCCTATTGATCCAACTTCGGTAAACCGAAAATATGAATATTTACCACCGGGCAAAGACAGGTTATACAATATTGTAAATCATAACTTAAACTATAGCAAATCATTCTCTAAAGATTCGTTTAATATTCAGGAATACGATCCAAAGTTCAAGTTAGAATACATTGGCTCGAATGGCGTTGGTGCAGGAACAAGTACCTATGGCACTTTCATATCGGGAGGTATAAGCATGTTATTCAGCGATATGCTAAAATATCACCAAATTTATACGATGCTTAATATTAATGGCGAAGTTTACGATTTTGGTGGGCAAGTTGCTTACATCAACTCAAAAAAAAGGATCACCTGGGGAGGATCATTCTCACACTTCCCCTATCGGGGAATGTATTATTCTTATAAGCGGGATTCACTGCCTGATGGAACACCTACTTTTATTGAAAATTACAATCTGGTGCGAATATTCGAAGAAAACTTTTCGTTACTATCACACTACCCTATATCAACCAAATTAAGACTTGAAGGAGGATTCTCATATGCCAGATACAGTTACCGAATTGATAGTATTAATTATTACTACCGGGCTGATGAAGTAACAGGTTATCCCTTGGGATATATTGGACAAAACAAGCAAAAAGTAGAAGATGTTCCCGACCCCTACAACATTGGAAGTGTATATTTTGCTTTTGTTGGTGATGATTCAAACTTTGGAATAACCTCGCCACTTAGTGGTTACAGATACAGATTTCAGGTAGGGCAAATGTTTGACCATTATAATATTACAAATTTAAACTTTGATATAAGAAAATACTTTTTTGCCAAACCCTTAAGTTTTGCATTTCGATTGCTACATTATGGCCGATATGGAAAAAGTGCAAATAAACTATATCCAATATTTTTAGGCAATGAATACATCATCAGAGGATACAATTATAATGCATTTTACAAAAGAGATAATGTATATACAGAAAACTATTTAGATGTTAACAGAATTAGCGGAAGCAAAATATTAACCTTTAATGCCGAAGTAAGATTCCCATTTACCGGAGTTGAAAGATTGTCGCTGATAAAATCGAAATATCTTTATTCTGACCTGAATTTGTTCTTTGATGCCGGGTTAGCCTGGACAAAAGATAAATTTCCCTGGTTATCAAACAGCGATATCCGATTTAACTGGAATCCGGATCCTAACTACTATACACCTATTTATAGTTTAGGAGCATCGTTACGTATAAACTTGTTTGGATATGCTATTTTAGAACCTTACATTGCTATTCCTTTTCAGTTAGAAGATGTTCCCTTTTCTACAGGTTTTGTTATTTCGGGTGGAGGATGGTAAATGCTTAATCATCATCTACCTCTTCGTAATCAACATAATCCCCCAGGTCATGATCTATTTTTTTGTTATGTTTTGACGATGACTTAATTGTAACATCTCCTTCTTTTTTCTGTTGAGTTTGATGATGCGGATCTCTATATTGATTTTGCATATTCTTCACATATTTCTTTAATATAAACCGGGTAATTATTCGTATAAGAAAAAATATGATAAATAATATTAATATAAAACGTGCCAGTGCCATTCGTTTACTTCCTTTCTTTTTTTAAATGATTAGTAGTACAAAATAATTGTTCCTAAAATCAGGTGCATTATTCTTAATTAAATCAATAAATTGGAACTTTTTTTCGCTTATATCGTCCCTTAAATTCAAATTAAACTGATTCCCAAAATGAAAATCAGAATCATCCTCAAAATCAATCTCATTTAATTTATGGATAAAAAATGTAATTTTATTAAGATCTTCAATATACAACTCCTCCTCATCAACATTAATTGTTAGTTTTGATGACTGTGCAATTGTGTATAATATTTCTTTATCAATCATAAAAAATGATAAATCGTATGATGGAAACAAATATATTAATAAACATTTTTTACTTTTACAAAATTAAAATAAACAAAACATTAATTAAATTAAATCTTCATGGAAACGGTTGTTAGTGGAATAAGATCAACAGGGAACCTGCATTTAGGCAACTATTTTGGTGCATTAAAAAATTTTATAAAAATGCAGCACGAAAGTAATTGTTATTTTTTTATTGCTGATTACCATTCCTTAACTACACATCCAACTCCTGAAGATTTACATGGCAGTGTAAAACAAGTTTTATCAGAATATTTAGCCTGCGGACTTGACCCCGAAGTGGCAACCATCTATTTACAAAGCGATGTACCCGAAGTAACCGAGTTATATTTACTGCTAAACATGAATGCCTATGTAGGCGAGTTAGAAAGAACTACATCGTTTAAAGATAAAGTAAGAAAACATCCCGAAAATGTGAATGCCGGTTTGTTAACTTACCCCGTTTTAATGGCTGCGGATATTATTATCCATAATGCATCTAAGGTGCCTGTTGGTAAAGACCAAGAACAAAACCTTGAAATGGCGCGTAAATTTGCCCGCCGTTTTAACAACATTTATAAAGTAGATTATTTTACCGAACCACAACCCTATAATTTTGGACAAGCACTAATAAAAGTACCCGGATTGGACGGAACCGGAAAAATGGGCAAATCCGAAGGAAATGGTATTTTTCTGTTTGATGATGCTAAAACCATCCGTAAAAAAGTAATGCGTGCGGTTACGGATAGTGGCCCAACAGAAAAAAATCAAAAAATGCCGGAACCTATTCAAAATATTTTTACCATAATGGATATTGTTTCAGAAAAAGATACCGTTGATTTTTTTAAAGAAAAATACAATCATTGTGAAATCCGCTACGGCGATATGAAAAAGCAAGTGGCCGAAGATATTATTAATATTACCACCCCCATCCGCGAACGGATTCTTGAAATCTCTTCGGATGATCAATATCTACGCAAAGTAGTTAAAACTGGTGCAGAAAAGGCACGTGCAAGCGCATCCAAAACGCTTAAAGAAGTAAGGAAAATTATAGGATTTAAACCTTTTTAAATAAACAACAATAAACTAACAGCCATAACAATCATTCCGAATATTAAACCATAAATGGACAAATGATGCTCACCATATTCTCTGGCTGCCGGCAAAAGTTCATCGATAGAAATAAATACCATAATACCTGCAACGCTGGCAAATAGGATTCCAAACACGGTAGGTGATAAAAAAGGCATTAAAATTAAATATCCTATAATGGCTCCCAACGGTTCCGCTAATCCTGAAGCAAAAGAGTGCCAAAATGCTTTTCGCTTGTTTCCTGTAGCATAATAGATAGGTACAGAAACAGCAATCCCTTCGGGAATATTATGAATAGCAATAGCTACGGCAATAGCAATACCCAAGGTGGGGTCGGATAAAGCAGCTGTGAATGTGGCTAATCCTTCGGGAAAATTATGGATTGCAATAGCCAGGGCTGTGAATAGACCCATTTTTTTCAATTTTTCATTTTTATGTGCGATTTGGGCATCCTGATCCATCGCTTCAACCTTCTTAATTTCATGTGGATTTTCATAAGAAGGAATAAGCTTATCGATAAGTGCAATAATAAAAATACCTCCAAAAAATGAGATTACCGTAATCCATGATCCTGCTTTTTCACCAAGATCACCTATTAATGATTCTTTAGCTTTAAAAAATATTTCCACCATGGAAACATAAATCATTACACCGGCAGAAAAACCCAAGGAGATAGATAAAAATTTAGTATTGGTTGTTTTAGTAAAGAAAGCTAAAACACTTCCAATACCTGTAGCCAAACCGGCAAAAAGGGTAAAAGCAAAAGCAATCAATACATTTTGTTCAATCATATATACCGGAGATTTAAATTTTAATCATTATCATAAATAAGTCCAAAATCAAAACAATACAATACATCCTAATTATTATTCCTGAAAAGGTCGCCATGTTTTTGCTAGTCCGCCAATTCCGGTTTCCCGATAAGCACTTTGAATATCGCGGCCTGTTTCCTCCATCGTCCGCACAGCATCGTCGAATGAAATTTTATGTCCTCCATCCGAAAATAAAGCATACACAGCACATTCAAGTGCTTTGCCCACGGCAATAGCGTTCCGTTCGATACATGGAATCTGTACATATCCCAGAACAGGGTCACATGTCAATCCTAAGTTGTGTTCAAATCCCATTTCAGCAGCATATTCAATTTGGCGCAATGAGCCACCCATTATTTGTGCTGCAGCGCCGGCAGCCATTGCACAGGCAGTGCCAATCTCTCCCTGACAACCCACTTCGGCTCCTGATATAGAGGCATTTCTTTTAACAACAATTCCTATAAGCCCTGCGGTAGCCAATGCTCTTAATATTTTAGACTCATTAATATGTTCTTCGCGCTGCAAATAAAATAACATTGCCGGCAAAACACCCGATGACCCACAGGTTGGTGCAGTTACAATTTTACCTCCGGCAGCATTTTCTTCCGAAACCGCCAGCGCAAAAGAAAACAAAAGGCCCTGATCCTGTATTGCTCCCCGCGAATTTTGAGATTTCATATAATAAGTATTTGCTTTTCGCGGAAGCCTTATTTCTCCGGGAAGGACCCCTTCATTATCTAATCCGTTGGTAATTGTATCTTTCATAATAGACCATACCTCTTTTAAAAAATCCCAAATCTCTTTTCCCTCGTTATCCTCAACATACTCCCAAAATGTTTTTCCCCGATCATTACACCACTTTAGAATATCGGATAAGGATTTATGCTGATAAATTTTTTCATCATTCAACACACCATTGTTATCCTTTAGATCGCCTCCACCAATACTATATACCGTCCATTCATCCGTTATCTGATCTTCATCATCTATTGCTTCGAAAAGAAGCCCGTTGGGATGAAGGGGCAACTCTTCTTTTGCATTCCACACAATTTTAACATCACGAGGCAACAGTGTCTTTTTCAATGCTAAATCGGTATGGTGGCCTTTACCTGTTGCTGCTAGGCTACCATACAAAGTTACCCGAAAATATTTTGCATTGGGATTTTTCTGTTGAAAAATATCAGCTGCCCGAACCGGCCCAATGGTATGGCTGCTCGAAGGTCCATATCCTATTTTATATAATTCTCGAATTGATTGCATATCATTTATTTGTATGCAAATATATAATAAATGTTCCGCACCTTAATTCAATAATTGAATATATTGAAGCAAACCTAATATCAGAGAATTTACACATTTCCCCTTATCTAAAATATAAGTACTTCTTAAATAAAAAACATGGGTAAGCTAAAAATAACATTTGCCCAAAAATGCAGAAAAATAGCAGGATAAATACTTTTCGTCTTCTCACGGTAATAAGCTGCCAGCAAACCTAATATGGTAGTATTTGTAACAATAAATAATACAAATAAAATATCTTTATTCAACGTTAATAATGAAAGATGCATTAATCCGAAAAACAATCCGGAAACCCATACCGGCAGACTTAATTTTAGAAACCGAATATTAATGTGTTTATTCATAAATCCCTGAATAAATCCACGGGTAAGCACCTCTTCGCAAATGCTCGACCAAATCCAAACGGTCAAAATCATCTCTAATATACTTTGAGATTCCGGAAACCCGGGTTTCCCTGTGTCCGGAGGGAACAGCGTTCTTAAAATACCATTAAAAATTAAATTAGCAAAAATAAATGCTCCAATAATTATTCCTGTTGAGATTAGAAAAAATCTAAGATATTTTAATTTTTGAGGTTTATTAAATCCATAGCCTTTTAAGGAACCTTTATTAACAATCAATATAAGTAACAACGATAATAGCAGCATGAAAAACTTCATAAAAACATTGTTGCTATAAAAGTTAAGTGCTGCAAATTGCTTAACCCAACTGCTTATTAGGCTTCCAAGATAACTACTCAGATAAAGAATTACAATCCCTGAAAACACGGCAAAGATTAAACTTAACCATGGTTTTTTTCTTATATTCTCGATAAATGATTGCATAAGCTTATATTAAATTGTTTCGTTAAACATTGACTTTTTTAGCTCTCTCAAAAGGTTTATTGCGGTCGAAAAGATATCGATAGGTAACATGGGTTTTTAAAATATGTGCCCCCACCTGATCGACAACTTTCATCATGGCCGGATTAAAATCACCAATCCAGTTAAATTGCAAATGCTTATACGGGAAACTTTTTTTTAGGGCTACATCAGCAAAGGCCATTACAATACCTCCTTCAACACCCTTTCCCTGATGTTCTGGTACTACCCCAAAAATCAAACCAAGAGCCGTATCGCATTCACCTTTTTTCTTGTAGTATAAAAATTTAAGTTTACTCCAAAGATTCATTTTACCATTTAAATGCCTTACAATTTTATTAATCTCAGGTACCTGAAGGTAAAAGGCAATGGGTTCATCGTCGTAATAAGCAAACCACATAATTCGTTCGTCCAATATGGGTTTTAAACTTTTCATTAATGCCCTGGTATGCACTTTTGGCATTTCGGCAACCCCTGGGAAACGAGCCCAGGCATTATTAAATACGGTTCTAAAATCTTCGGTATATTTTTCCAGCTTATTCTTTTCCAGATGACGAAACTGATACCTCGGATTTTTCTCCAATCGTTTGGCCTTTTCTTTAATGGAATCACTCAATCCTTCCAACTCTACTTTTCGATAATATGTATATTGATTAAAATAATTTTTAAACCCGTAAGCTTCGAATAAATCTTTATAATAGGGAAAGTTATAAGGCATACAGTAATTGGGTGGATATTCAAAACCATCGGCTAAACATCCCCACCAACGGTCGCGGTCGCCAAAATTTACAGGCCCGTCCATAGCTTCCATACCTTTCGATTGTAGCCAGTTTTTACATGCATCAAATAGTATAAATGCTGCTTCCTTATCATTAATACAATCGAAAAATCCCATCCCACCGGTGGGCTGATCATTTTTTTTCGCCGATTTTTTATCATAAAAAGCGGCTACACGACCTGTCACCTCATTCTTTTCGTTTTTTAATATCCACCGAATGGCTTCACCATGCCTGAAAAGTTTATTTTTCTGCGGATCAAAAACACTTTCAATATCCTCATCCAACGGCCTTATCCAATTTTTTTCATTTTTATACAATGTGACCGGAAACAGTAAAAATTCATTTATGGTATTTTTTTCTTTTACTTCAACTAAGTGATAATTGCTCATATTATTTTTTCTTTTTCACATTACGAAGTGATAAAAATAATCATTAAAAATGATTTTGAAAACTTTATTTATTTCGACCATTTGAGTAAAATCCTTGCAATATTGGTAGCATGTCCGTTTATCGCTCGAAGGTTGGTCATCAGTTCAACATGTGTTTTGCTGCTGGTAACAGACTGCTCCACATCATCGCGTAAACGCTCGAAATGTTGCTTTTCGAGATCAAATTCCATATTGCGATACTGCTTATACTTTTGTTTCATCGCTTTAGCCTTTTCAAGATTTACTTCGGCAAAAACATCAATAGCCCTGCTTAATTGTTTTTGTGTACGTGTATGATAATCAACAATTTCCTTTTTGCCTTCAGATGAAAACTCATAATTTTTGGAACACCAAAATTCAGCTTTAGGAATTAAATTGGTTGAAATAATATCAGCGATTTGCTCAAACTCTTTAACGGTATATAACAATTGAAAAGCTTCATTTATGCGATCTTCATTAATATTTTCCCTTGTAATTTTTAAAATATAATTATTGACCTCATCGCGCAAAAAATTAACTTCTTCTTCGTTTTCTTTTATGTTATCTAATACCCCTTCACCCTTAATTAAAAAGGGGATAATAATATCCGATGTCATATTCTGAACTAGCCGCCCTATTCTAATCACCTCTTGTTTTGCCAGGTTAAGTGCCAACGAAGAGCTTTTCAACATGCTTTGATCGAGATAATGGGTTTTTAAAACCGGCTTTTCGTCGGGCTTTATGGGTAACAACTTTTCGATTAATTTCGCAAATTGATGCGTAAACGGAAGCACAAGAATAGTAAGAATAATGTTAAAAACGGTATGTGCATTAGCGATTTGCCGGGGCATAACATCACCCATTGAATTGAAACTGCCGGAAGCTTCGAATGATTCTGGAGAAACGATTCTAATCAATTCAGCAAATTGTGGAATCCAGAATAAAAAAACCAAAACACCAAGAACTTTGAATAATGTATGCGCTAAAGCAACTTGTTTTGCCTCTCGATTGGTTTTTATGCTTGCAATTACTGCAGTTACTGCCGTTCCTATATTTGCTCCCAATAATAATGGAATGGAAGCTTCCAGGGTTAAGAATCCTTGCGTAGCAAAAATTATCATGATACCAATAAAAGCAGCACTACTTTGTATAAGTGCTGTAAATAATATTCCCACAAGAATACCCAGAATCGGGTTTTCAAGACTTATTAAAAGCTCCAGAAAGGGATTAAAAGAACGAAGGGGCGACATGGATTCGGACATAATGTACATGCCAAAAAATAATATACCAAAACCAAGAATTGTTTTTCCTATATTTTTTATTAATCCATGATGAAAAAAGGAGTTTAAGATAAACCCAACCCCAATCATTAACAATGAATAATCGGTAAGTTTAAAAGCGATAAGTTGAGCTGTAATCGTTGTCCCTATTCCGGCACCCAGGATTACGCCAATCGTTTGCCTGAATTTCATCAACTTAGATTGCACAAAACTAACCAGCATAACGGTGGTGGCACTACTACTTTGCACAATCATGGTGATAAACGAACCCACACCAATGGCTATAAACCGGTTATTGGTTAGTTGACTGAGTATTGCCCGCATTTTATCGCCAGCAGCATTCTGCATCCCGTCACTCATCATATTCATTCCTAATAAGAACAAGCCTAAACCACCAATTAAACCGGCAACTAACAAAAACACCCAGTTTGATTTCCGGGCAAAAACTCGGTAAATTAAAATCTCATCAGAAGGGATATTACTGAACCTGGCCACAACCTGATATTCTCCCTCAACCGACCCTAAAATAATTTTGGTTTCTGCAATCCCTGAGCTGTCGGTACAAGAAACCGTATCAACAACAGTAAATTTTTGATCTTTTTCGGGAACAATAAGTGGTTTAAATTGAATACAAACTCCCTCAACCGGATTATTTTGCTCATCTAAAACTAAAACACGCAAAGGGTTTTCTGCTGTTAAACCAGCTGTTTGCGTTTGCTTATCTCCCGAAAAATTGAGCGTTTTTTCAGAAACGGGTTTAGATAAATGATATTGATGCCCGATACTATCTCTGGCAGTCATTTGAACCGTATCGCCTATCGAAGCTAAAAGATTAAAATGATTAACAAACAACAATAATAATAGCACCGAATATCTAAAAATCTTCATCCTTAATGATCTTACCTAACATTAAAAAATAATTATTAAATACTTGTATACAAAGATAAGTTATTGTTTTATTTCCCCTGTAAGATCAAAATACAGATTGTTTTCCACTAACTTAAAATGCTGCAAATTAAAAGAAATTCGGTTTTTAGAAACTGTCCGGATTAATCCTTCCGTTTTTAGCGTATAAAAATCGTTAGCGTTTTTTACAGTTCCGGTAAGTTGTTTTGATAAACCGGTAATATTCGATAAAGTACCTGTTAAATAAGCATTCCAAAGGCCTTTATTTAATTCAAAATATTTAAAAACGGAATCTGTACTATCGGCTACAAAATCCATATTGGTGCGGTAAATATAGGTTCTGGCTTCAAAGTCAATGGTATCATTCCCAAATTTCGAGATAATATCATATCCATTGTATGCCTTTTTATAATGGTATTGACAGGATAAAGAACAAGAATCTGCATCACTCTTCCGGTTAATTATAAAATTATAAAACTCCAGTTTGTCTCGTTTATAATTGCGTTCGACAAATACCTGCAAATGTTCTCCGGTAGCATAAATCGTATCTTTGGCTGACAGCGATTGAAAATCGTTATTTATTCTGATTTTAACAATGGCTTCATTATACTTGGTGAAAAAAGTGTCAACCACCTCAATCGCAGATAAATCACATACTATTTTTGATTTTGTTAAAACAAAATCCTGAAATTTGGTTGAATATAAAGCATACCCGGCTCCTTCGTGTAAATTGGTATAATCGTCGGTAATATTACTTACAGCAGATGAATAAAAAATAGCATAAAGCGCCAAAGCTCTTAACTCAGCCTGCTTTTTTGCTTTTTCCCATTCCATACCGGGATCGGAAACCCCAATAATTTCAACCGGAGTAGTGTTTTGTATAACCGGAAAAAACCAATCGGGCAATTGCTCGGGAATTAAATCGTATCTTTTCTGGTAATTCAGACTGTCGTTAATCTCCCCAAATGCTTTATCAAAAACATTTTTTTCGTAATTCCTTTTATCCTGATTGATGATTTCGGTTTTGGTTTCCTGGGAAAAAATCCCTGAAGAAATTAATATAAACAATGAAAGCAGAAGTATACGGTTCATAATCTATCTATTAGTTGTAAGAACATTCAAAAATACCAATAATTCTTTTTCAATACATAATTAATTGGATCCATAATTCATGCATTGAATAATTCTTTACAATCTTTGAGCCAAAATGATTTCGTTATTAAAGATTCACCCTAAGACCAACGATAAAATTCCTTCCCGGGGCAACAATACCGGATGAATATGGGCGATAACGGACATCTAATATATTCTCGATGCCAAAATTAAGGGTTCCCCAATTTTTAAACTGATAAGACCCTTTAACATTTAATGTCCACCACGAAGGCGAATAGGGATTTCCATTTTTGTCTGTTGCATAGATATGTATTTTCCCCTGTTCGCTGGGTGCCATATTTTCGTAACCAATCTCTCCGTTATAATCGGCATAAAGAGAAAGTCGTAATATTTTTTGTTCAAAATTTAACCGGGTACTTCCAAAAAGAGGTGCTACATGCCGCAGGGATATTCCATCCTGATCCTCACCGTAAGTATAGTTTATCACCGATTCCAGATATAATTGATACGGCAATTGTACTTCTGCCGAAGCATTCAAACCATAAATATATGCTTTGTCGGCATTAACAATAGCCAGTACTTTGCTCATCTCGCCATCATAAAGAATAGAATCTTGCCCGTTAAAAGTAAAGTCGCGGCGCACCATCGCGTTGGTAAGGTAAGTATAAAATCCGGTAATACTAAAAGCAGCAATACGCCCAAATTCTTTTTTTAAGCCCAAATCGGCATTATAGACATATTCCGGTTTTAAATTCTCGTTTGGGACCACTACACTTCCGGGTTCTGAGTCAAAAACTTTGGCAATATCATCAATATTTGGTGCATGGAAACCGGTGGACAAATTAAGATTTATCTGCCACGACTTTTCAGGACGATAAACCAATCCAAAAGAACCATTTAAGGCACTATTATTTACTGAAATTTTATTGTATGGAAAATTAAAAAAAGTAGTGTCGTTTAAAGTGGAATAAATACGGGTATAGTTGAACCGAATCCCGGTGATTGCTGTCCACTTTTCATTGAAATTTTCTTTGTAGCCGGTATAAGCTGCTAATGTGGTATAATCGTTTATCCCGTCAGGATACCGGGTTGACTCCGGGGACAGTTCACCGGTTACAATATTTTTACTGTGTGCAGTTGAATTGACCGAGTTATAAACCGCCTCCAGTCCGTAATATAATTCGTTATCGCGGTTCAGATTTTTATCAAAGTCGAGATTTAACGAATAGGCTTTCACCTTTTCGGTTCGTTGCCGCAAACTTTCTTTGCCGAATTTCCGGTCGTGCCGGCTTTCTTCATAATCCTGGAATGCCAGGGTAAGTTTTGCGTCATCAAAAAATGTATTTGTTTTCCGGTAGTTAACATTTAAGGCATGCATAATCCATATTTGAGGCCCGTAGTACCATTCGCCATACTTAAGGGCTCCGTCGCTATATTGAATTAAACGGTCGTACCTTGGCACATCTGATAATTTAGAGTAATGAAATGCATAATTCATATCCAAGTTTTTCGAAGGCCTGAAGCGAATTTTTTGCATCAGGTTGATCTGGTTATATCCCGTGGGAACCTGCAAGTTCGGATTACTATTCTGAATTACAGAGTCTGTTCCGTTTATTCGCTCAACATATTCGGGTCTTTGGTATTCGGAATGATTGCGGCTGCCCATTCTCAAATTACCATAATCGGTGTAGGTGATACTTGATAAAAAGCCCCATTTTGAGGTCCCGATATTAAAATCAACATGTCCTGTTTTTTCATTATTTGCCGATGAGTAAAGGGTCATGGCGTTTCCTGAAACCTGCATCTTTGTTTCGGTAGATAATTTCGCTTTTAAGGTATGAAAATCCATTACACCACCCAATGCATCGCTACCGTAAGTAACCGAGCCGGGACCAAAAATCACTTCACTGCTTTCTATAGCATTGGCATCGAGTGATATCACATTTTGTAAATTCCCTTCGCGATAAATGGCATTATTCATTCTCACACCATCGACAACCAGCAACACAGAGTTTGTTGCAAACCCACGAATCATTGGGCTGCCACCTCCCAGCTGGCTTTTTTGCACAAACACCTCGTTGGTTTGCGACAACAGGTCTGCCGTAGTTTGCGGATTATTAAAAACAATCTCTTTTTTATCGATACGAGTAATCTTATTAGGAATCTCCTTAGAATTTTGTTCCCAACGGTAAGCTGAGATTACAAATTCGTCAATTTTATAAACCTCACTTTCCATATAAACAACAAAATTCATCTGCTGAATTTCTTGTTTTGTGTAGCTTGCTGATTTATAAGAAGGGTGTTGAAAAAAAATACGTTCATTCACATCAAAAACATCAAGGTTAACCATTCCATTTTTATCGGTTAAACCCGATGTTTGTTTCGATTCGTTAAAAACAGCTATATCTTCGATGGGTTTTAGTATTTCTAAATCTTTAACTTGTAGCTTCTGTGCAAAGACAGGAATCCCGTTAACAAATAAAATAAAAAGAATGAAAAGTATATAACTTTTAATTTTTAACATCACCCAAATAATTTAACTTTAAAAATTTGACAAATTTATTGATTAGATTATATAAAAACCATCAGGTTTAATTAAATTTAATTATGTTTGTTAGGATATGGTTATAATTATCAATTAATATTTAATATTTTTAAAACGAAATTTTTAAAAATAATTCTACACTTATGTTAAAAAAAATTTTAACCATTGCATCTTTAATTATCATTATAGCAGCAGGTTTTTTCGGCTATCGTTATATTAAAAGCCAGCGCATCCCGGACTTTAATATGCTAAAAGCTATCCCGCTTGATGCATCATTTATTATTGATAGTGAAAACTTCATCGATAAAATGAATACACTTAGCAAGAACAATAAAATATATCAGGAATTAAATCAACTAAAAAAAGTTACCCATTTTAACGATGATTTAACTTATCTGCTTAAAAATTACCATGAAAATAAATTTCTGAATGAATTGATCAATGATAACCGAGTCATTCTCTCGGCACATCAATCAGGAAAAGAAAATATTGCTTTTCTTTTTTTATTAAAGATGAACACTTTACGTGATAAAAAAATAATTCTTCAACATGTTAATAAATTATTAAGCCAAAAGGGAGAAATCAAAAAAAGAGAATATAATAATACGCTGGTGTATCAGATTCAGTTACAAGAAAGAGCGCTCTATTTTTCATTTAACCATGGGGTATTGATGTTCAGCCCTTCGTCTATTCTTTTGGAAGCAGCCCTAAGGCAATCAGAGGTTAACGAGTCGATATTAAGTGATAAAGGTTTTAAAACCATACAAAAAACGGCCGGTAGAAATGTTGATGCCAATGTTTATATTAACCTTACTCATTTTCCTGAAATCATATCTTACCTGTTGCACGATAAGTATAAAAGTAAAATTGCAAATTTTACACATTTGGGAAACTGGATGGAGCTGGATGTAAATTTTAAAGATGATGCGGTTTTACTGAATGGCTTTACTTTTAGCGACCAATCATTTAATAATTATCTGAATATTTTTTCGCAACAGGAAGCTGTTGCCCATACATTAAATCAGGTGCTACCAGCAAACACCTCGGTTTTTATTTCGTTAGGGATAAGTGACAATGCAAAATATTTTAAGCAATATAAAAATTATCTAAACGAACAAAATAAACTAACTAAGTACAATGAATTTATCCGTCATTATCAGCAAAAATTTTCGATAAATTTTGAAGAAGTAATTCAAAATAGCCTGGATGAAGAAATCGCATTGGTCATTACTGATAACCCAAATCAAAGTGCCAGGGAAAACTCATTAATAATAATGAGAACAAAAAGTAAAAGCCTTGTTGAAAGTGAAATGCAAAATATTTTATCCAAAATTGCTCGGATAGAAAACATAAAAAAAACGGACCTTATTTTTGATGCAAGAATTGATAAGGAAACGGTTTACAAAATTTTCAAATTGCCTGTAAAAGGACTTTTTAAAACTCTATTTGGAGATATTTATGCTGGTTTCGAGAATCCCTACTTTACTTTTATTGATAATTATATGGTTGTAGGAAATTCACAAAAATCACTGGTTAATTTTATTCATTCCAACATTTTACACAAAACATTAAAAAATGACATGAAATTTGGCCAGTTTACGGATTATCTCTCATCCAAATCAAACTTTTATTTTTATACAAACTTGTCTCGATCTCCAGAGGTTGTATCTGAATACTTAAGCCCCAAACTAAAGGCTGGATTTAAAACCAATATTGACCTAATTAAAAAAATTCAAGCTTTTGCCATACAATTTAGGAATAACAACGACATGATTTTTAACAATATATACTTAAAGTATATACCCGAAATAAAGGACGACGCCATTACCGTATGGGAAAGCCGGCTGGATACAGCAATGGATTTTAAACCCTGTCTGGTAACCAATCATTATAGCCAGGAAAATGAAATTTGTGTTCAGGATTTAAATCATAAGATTTACCTGATTAATAAAGTAGGAAGGATTTTATGGCGTATGCAGCTTAATGAAAAAATTAACAGCGAGATTTATCAGGTTGATTATTACAAAAATGGTAAATTACAATTGCTTTTCAGTACAAAAAATAAAATTCATTTAATCGACCGTAACGGAAATTATGTGGAACGCTACCCAATAGATTTAAGGTCTCCCTCAACAGCAGGTATTGCACTTTTTGATTATGATAAAAACCTGGATTATAGAATTATTGTACCCTGCGAAAATAAAAATGTTTACCTTTATGGACTAGACGGTAATTTAATCAACGGATGGAAATTTCAACAAACCGATACACATGTAAATACGCCTGTTCAACATTTCAGAGTAAAAACTCGCGATTATATTCTTTTTGCCGATGAATATCGTATTTATATCCTCAATCGAAGAGGGCAGGAACGAATCCGAGTGAATCATCAGTTTACCAAATCGAAAAACAATTCATTTGTTTTAGAGCCTGCAGACAATAATACAAACACACATTTTGTTACTACAGATAATACAGGAATGATTAAGATGATTGATCTTAATGGACAGGTTACCAAAAAAAGAATTAAAACCTATTCCGCTGAGCATTTCTTCGATTATCAAGATATTGACGCCGATGGTTATAAAGATTATATTTTTGCTGACAAAAATAAATTGGAAATATTCAAAAAAAATGGCGATAAAATTTTTGATTACACCTTTAAAGAAAATATCACATATCCTCCGGTATATTATTATTTTTCGTATGATGACCGTAAATTAGGGGTCGTTACAAAATCTTCCGGACAAATTTACTTATTTAATAGTAATGGAAATATTTACAAGGGTTTCCCATTAAAAGGCAGCACATCCTTTAGTATTGGTTATTTAGGAGGTTCTCATAACCAGTTTAATTTAATTGTTGGTTCACAATATAACTTTTTATATAATTATTCCGTAAATTAGATTACTAATTTAATAATAAAACTATGAGTCATTTAAAACATTCAGGAAAAAATATTTTCATCGTTTTGGCGATTATATTTACCTTTTCGCAATGTATGCACGATGAATATGAATTTGATAAACTAAGTGATGACATGGAAATTAACATGGGTCTGCTTACTCCATTAGCTTATGGCTCTCTCTCGCTTGATGATATCATAAGTGAGTTCGATAGCACAAGCTATATTAATGCGGATGAAGAGGACTTGCTTTTCATAACCTATGAAGATTCGCTTTTTTCATTTCTTGCCGATGAACTTATCGATATTCCTGACCAGAATTTCCCTGAGTATTTTATTGAATCAGATGATGATTTTCCACCCTGGGATGATACCGTAGTTGTTGAAAGAACAGAATATTATGAATTTAATTTCTCAAACAACGAAGATCCTGATAGTATTTATATTAATACAGCAGACCTTAATCTGGAAATAAATTCCACTTTCGAGCACACGGGGATGTTAATTATCACAAGCGATTATATTCGAAAAAACAACCAATCGTATAATGATACGATTTATATTGATAATAACAGTGGGAACTTTTCGACAAACCAAACATTCTTCTTAAACGATTATGTTATTGAGTTTATGGATACAACAGTTACCGACACAACTTTTTTACCCCTGGATTTCACCCTTCAATTATACAATTCAGGAGCGGGAGTAAATTCCGGTGACCAGGTAGAAATAATCCTAACCATTACCAATATTGATTTTACATCTATTTTTGGATATGTTGGTAATTACGAATTAATGTCAGAAGCCGGAGACTTAGAACTAAACTTTTTCGAGTCATTAAGTGATGGTTATATTGAGTTTGAAGATCCACAGATAAACTTCAATATTCATAATTCGTTTGGAGTACCTGCAGAAATAAATATTGAAAGATTCACCGGGTTTAAAAATGAAAACGATTCGATCCCCCTAAATCTGGAACCCGAAATAAATCCCTCGAATTATGCATTCCCTCGATTAAATGAGTATGGAGAAACAAAAGATACCACCATATCAATCAATAGAGACAACTCCAATATTTCAGCATTTTTGGCCTTTTTGCCAACTTATCTTCAATACAACATGAATGCTACATCAAATCCTGATGGCCCTGGTGGAGCTTACAATTTTGTTACAAAAGAAAGTAAAATAGAAGTTGACTTAGAATTTATTCTTCCGCTTTGGTTTAAAGCAAATAATATAGCATTGCAAGACACTATTGAAATGGATCTTAGTGGAATAAATGAAGATGCTGAAATGATTGAAAAAATTAATTTAGTGCTTCAGGTATTTAACGGGCTTCCCTTGGATATTGATTTTCAAATTTATTTCATGGATGAATTATACAATCCGGTAGATACCCTTTTCGACCCGGGAAGCCAACCGATTATTGCTGCAGGACAACTTGATACAGAGTATAAAGTAACCGATCCTACAAGAAAAGTATCCGTAGTTGAATATTTTAAACAGGATATTGAAAAACTTGAAGTCGTTCGTTTTGCAAGAATAAAAGCCGGACTTAAAACAGCAGAATTTGATAATGATATTTCAGTCAAATTCTACGATTATTATAATGTAGATTTTAATCTAAGCATTGATGTTGATGCTTTAATAAATACAAATGATTTATAATATTATCAATACTATGAAACTTTACAAAGTTATAATCATCCTAATTTTAGGCCTATCTTTTATTACAGATTCATTTACAGGAATGGCTCAAAATAGCCAAACGATGTATTATATAAACCGAATTCCACAATCGAACCAAATGAATCCGGCCATACAACCCAAATGCAATTTCTTTTTCGGCTTACCTGCTGTATCCTCATTTCAAGTTGGCATTGGCAATAACCGATATACATTATCAGATATTATCATGCAACATCCTACCCAGGACTCTTTGATAACATTCCTTCATCCTGATGCAGAATTTAACAAATCTGATTTTTTATCCAAACTAGGAAATAATAACTCCTTTTTTCAGGATTTCCAAACAGACCTGTTATCATTTGGGTTTAGAGTGAATAGCTGGTATTTCTCATTTAACTTATCCGAGAAACAATCTTTGGCAGTCAATTACCCAGAAGATTTAATGGATTTTGCCCTAAACGGGAACAAAAATTTTATTTATAAAACCACTGATTTTAGTAATCTAAGAATGAACGCCAATTTTTACAGAGAGTATGGAATTGGTGTGGCTAAAGAGCTTAATGACAATTTGTTTATTGGGGTAAGAGGAAAAATCTTATTTGGACATGCAAACATTGAAAGCAGCCATAATAATACCCTGGGTTTTTATTCAAGTAGAGATTCAATATATTTCAATGCAGATGCCATTGTAAACACTTCATCGCCATTAATTGCAACAACCAATACCGATGGTGACTTTGATGGGTTTGAGGTTCCTGCTTATATTGAAAATGCCGAATCCGATTCATTGATCGATTTAGCCATGCTCCATCAAAATATGGGATTAGGAATTGATTTAGGCGTTTATTACAAACCCCTTGATGATGTGGCATTATCCCTTAGCATTATTGATTTAGGTTATATTAAATGGGATAAAGATGTAACAAACCTTGAATTAAAAGGCAACTATTCATTTAAAGGAGTTGATGTTAGCGACGAAATTGGTGCGGAAGAGTCCGAAGAAGATCCTTTCGAACAAGCATTGGACTCCCTGGAAAACAGTTTTACAGTATCTAATCAATCGAGCAGTTACACTACAGGGCTTGGAACAAAAATATATTTAGGTGCCTCGTATTTTGTTTCTCCTAAGTTTGATGTAAGCTTTTTATCTCGTTCATATATTTATAACAACTATTTTAACCAGGCATTTACATTATCAGCTAATGTTCGCCCCATTAATGGAATATCTGCAAGTTTAAGTTACTCTATCATGAATGGAACATACAACAACATCGGTTTAGGACTTGTACTTGGAGGAGCACCATTACAGCTTTATATTGTTACTGATAATGTTTCTGCTGCATTATGGGGACATAAAACTTCATCTGCTAATTTTCGTTTTGGATTAAATATTGCTTTTGGTTGTAAACATAAAAAGAACCAGGATAAACCACTCCTTAAATCAACTTTTTAATTTAAAAATTTATCATTATCAAAACATAAGCTTTCTAAAATTGTTAGAAAGCTTTTTTTCGACTACAAAATTCTGTCAGTCGAACTTTTATTGCATATAATCCAAATTTTAAATCTATATAAACATCTGTATATAAAATTTTTGAAAAATTTAAATTATAAATGGTCGAATTTTTAACAAACTTTGGTCGATATTTTATATTTTTATATGAAGAAAATTCTATCTTTAATGCGATAACCAAAATTAACTCATTATGAAAAGAATAACCCTATTAATTATTGGAATACTCATTATCCCTTTCTTTTCCTATTCAGGAGGTATTGTAACCAACCAAAACCAAAGTGCAGCCTATATCCGAATGTTTGCCCGCGATGCATCTACAGGTATTGATGCCGTATTTTTTAATCCTGCTGGTTTAACCAAATTAAGCGATGGTTTTCACCTTTCCTTAAACAACCAGTACATTTTACAAAATAAATATGTTACATCAAATTATCGATATCTTTCCACAATGCCTGAAAGCCCAACAGAGTATACGGGAGAAGTAAATGTTCCGTTGTTTCCTGGGATATATGGTGCTTATAAGAAAGGTAAATTTGCCTTATCACTGGGTATAAATCCTGTAGGAGGAGGAGGCAGTGCCACCTTCGACAACGGATTGCCTTCGTTTGAAATCCCAGTTTCAAACTTAGTTCCTATGTTACAAGCACAGGGTCAACCGGTTTCAGCCTATGGACTAAATGCATATTTTGAGGGTTCTTCGGTATACTGGGGTTACCAACTTGGTGCATCCTATGAATTTAATGAAATGTTTTCAGCCTATTTGGGTATACGCTATGTTTCGGCAAAAAATACTTATAATGGTTATTTAAAAGATATCACTATTACCCTAGGAGGAACCGAAACTCCAGCAGTAGATTATTTTAGCACAACAGTTGAAAATTTACAACCTCTTAACGATGGTTTATATAGTTTATATGATAATAATTTAGGTAGTTATACTTTAGACCAGGCTTATGCAGCATCTATAATTGATGAAGCAACTTATACCCAACTTTCTGGAGGTTTAACTTTAGTTGGTTTAGACCCATCTGAAGTAACTATTGAACAAGGGTATAATGCGGTAAACCAATCATATAATGGCGCCAGAAGAGCTACTTATGTTCTTGCCGACCAGGAAGATGTGGATGTAGAACAAACAGGTTCCGGTTTTGCGCCAATAATTGGGATCAATATTAGCCCCACCAATAAATTAAATATTGGTTTAAAATATGAATTCAAAACTAAACTTGAATTAGAAAATAATACCACCAAAGATTTTATCATCGACTATGATCCTGTAAATAATATAGCTACAGGAATGTTCCCCGATGGCGAAAAAGTAAGAAACGATATGCCTGCCATGTTTTCTGCAGGTTTCGATTATCAAATTACCGACAAATTATCGGTTGCCAGTGGGTTCCACATGTATTTTGATAAAAATGCAAACTATGGAAAAAAACTTGATGGCGATTATGTAGATAACGATGAATTAATCGACCGCAATTCTACCGAATTTGCTTTAGGCCTGGAATATGATGTTTCTGAAAAACTATTATTAAGCATTGGATATTTACACACCCAAACAGGTGTAACCGAAGACTATCAAACAGATTTGAGCTATAGCAACCATTCCAATTCAATTGGTTTAGGCGGTGGATATGCAATCAAACCCGGAATCAAATTAAATTTAGCCGTTGGATACACTATTTATAACGATGCCCGAAAAATATATGATGCCTCTAATCCTTTAGGAGGAACCATTACAACAAAGGAAGGATATGACAAGGACAACCTATTTGTTGCATTAGGACTTGATTTTAAATTTGGAAAATAATAACCGAATTAAGCATACGATATAAAAAAGAAAGCCGGCCTATTAATTATGGGCCGGCTTTTTGTTTACTATTATCAAACCTTATTAGACTAGGTAAAAATAATCTGAGAACCTTCACCACCAGCCATTGCATAAAAATCACCAATGGTAATAATATCAATTACATGGTCGCTTAAGTCTTCTTTTTTTAGTTTAAACATATCCACGGCAAGCTTGCAGGCATATATTTCGCCTCCACCTGCTGTTATCATGTCCAAAAATTCATCTACCGGTGGAATATCTATTCCATCCATCTGTTTACGCATCATTGCAGAAACACCTGCTTCTACACCTGGTAATGCACCTAATAATGTAGGAAAAGGCAAACCTCCAGGCATACGCATTCCCGGATTACCAACCGTTGCAGTATGAAGTTTATTCATATGTTTTTTGGTAATTGCATCAAGCCCGAAGAAAGTAAAGAAAACCTTTGCTTCCATACCTTCCATCACCGCTCCGTTTGCCATTACCAATGCAGCATAAACATCCTCAATAGATGCTTTTGCGCAGATAATAGCTACTTTTTTAACTTGTGTATCTTTTTTTTCAGCCATAGCTACTTGTTTTTAATTAAACACAACTTGTTGGTTTTTTTATTCCGGCAATCTTGGAAGAAATTTTTAATGGGCCACCAGGAAATAGCTCATAAAAACCTTTAATATCTACAATTCCTGACTTTCCTACTTTACGGATAGTTAATCCGGCATCGGCATTTTCACGAATAAATTTAATTACTTCGAAATGCTTATCTGTTAATTCAATACCCTCTTCTTTTGCTATTTCTTTGGCAACTTCTTCATTCCATTGGGTAGGATCTTCTATGTATCCATCTTCTGTTACTTCCAGGTTAACACCTGCTATTGTTTTTTGTGCCATAATGTTTTTTTTTAAAATGATTATTAGTTTATTTATTTATATGAGTCTCTTTCGATACATTTTTTAAAAATTCAAGCATAAACCCTAAGGTCTGTTTAATTTCAGGGCTGTTAATTTCACGCATAATTTTAAACAGTGAATATTTTTTATTGGGATCAAAATCGGTTTTCTGAAAAGCAACTACCGAATGATCAATAAGTGTTGTCATTTGTTTAAATAATTTAAAATACCCCTTCTGTTCAAATTCCTGTAATTTATAAGCGAAATCAATTCCCATTTCGCTTACCATAGGTCCTGCATCCTTTATTAAATCGGTAATGCTCTCGAACATATCCATTACCTGAGAGAAATTATTTACATTTCTTACCAGTTTATAAACCAGTGTTTTGATATCATCTACGTTAAGCTCTATACCCTGCTTGTCCAGCTCGTATACAACGCTTGTAAATGCATCTTTGCTTATTATTGAAACGTCAGCTACCAAATCTTCAATCGTTTCGCTTTTTAATCGCTGCTCATTAACATAGTTTAGCAATAAATCAAGCTTTTGATTGATTTCGTTTATTTGTACCTGAACATCTTCTGTTTTGGTTTCCATCATTTGAAAATTTTACAATTATTATTTCTTCTTTCCGGCCATCGACATTTCATTCTCAATAGGCAGTTCTTTCCCCCTAAGTAACAGATGCCAATATATCCATCGGAATATTACTTTACCATAATGGTTCATTTTTGTATTTTGCAATAATCCAAACGGCCCAATTCCGGGCAGAGGATAGGTTCCTGCAAGTGGCTCTGTTTCGTAATTAAAGTCTATTAAAGACCCTTTGCCAAAACCTGTTTCGATATAACAGTTCGCATGACCGTCGAATTTAGCTCTCAGTCTACGCCCTTTAATTGCACAAAGTAAATTATCATGCACTACTTCTGCTGCAAAGTGAACGACAGAACCGGCTTTTGATGTTGGAATATTTGATGCATCACCTAAAACAAAAATATTGTCATGTTTTTCGGATTGCAGCGTATATTTATCCGTAGGAATAAAATTCAGATCATCACCCAAACCGCTTCGTTCTACCATCTCATCACCTTTATTAACCGGAACAATAGTGAGCACATCAAACGGAATTTCTTTCCCATCGTATGATTTAATTTTTTTCTCTTTATTATCTACACTTTCTAAATAAAAATCAGGTATAACTTCAATATTTTTTTCTTCTAAAAGAGCACCCAACATCTTCGTAGCTTTGGGTTTAGTGAAAGCTCCGGGCAAAGGAGTAACATAGGAAATATCTACTTTATCCCGAATTCCAACTTTTGTGAAATATTCATCGGCTAAAAATACAAATTCGAGTGGAGCAACCGGGCACTTAAATGGCAACTCAGCAATGTTCATTACCAAACGTCCGCCCTGCCATGTTTCAAAAAATTCTTTTAAGGCTACAGCTCCTTCAACGGTATAAAAATCAAAAATTTCTTTATGCCACAATTTTCCCTTTAATCCAGGAGTTTCGTCAGGGTCAAGTTTTGTTCCTGTAGCTATAACTAAAAAATCATAATTTAAGACTTTACCGCCAGTTAAGAGAACCTTGTTCTCTTCGGCAACGATCTTATCAATATCATTGTAAATCATATTAACACCCGAAGGAATAAAGTTGGCCTTGGGCTTAATTACGTCATGTTTGCTGTAAATGCCAAAAGGAATAAATAAAAATCCCGGTTGATAATAATGGGTTTTATGTTTATCAACAATGGTAATGTCCCATTCTTCCCTGTCAAGAGATTTTCGAAGCTTATTTGCCATAATTGTACCACCCGTACCGGCACCTAATATCAGAATCTTTTTCATTTTAGCTATTTTTTATATTATTTTTATATAACTGTTACAAAAATAACAGACAATTGTTCTGTTATTTATATTATTTTTATACTTCATAAACTTTACGGTTACAAAAATAACAGATATTAATATATTAATATAAATACATACTATGATATATATCAGTTGTGATGTATATTAGTTACAAGAGTTAAATCATATGGAAATAATAAAGAATGTGAGTAATTGTAAAAGCTGTGCGTATCGAACCTGGGCTTTTAAAAATCTTTCTCAGGAAGAACTTAATTTGATTAATGAGAAAAAAGTTGAAAAATTTTATCGCAAAGGAGAAAATATTTACACCGAAGGAGACCCTGTAAACTCATTCTTATATTTACAAAACGGATTAGTGAAATTATATAAAACGGAATCAAATCATAAAGAACATATTATTAGCATAGCAAAACCAAAAGATTTTATCGGACTATTAAGCATTTTTTCTAACAAAGAGCACAATTATTCAGTGGGAGCCATTGAAGATTCTATTATTTGTTTTGTCGATTTGGATTTATTGAAGAAATTTATAAAAACCAATGGCGACTTTGCCCTTGATTTCTTTGAAAAAATAAGCTCATTATCAGATTCAATTATCAAAACAAGGGTTGATATTAATACCCGTCAGTTAAGAGGCAGAATTGCTTATATACTTCTGTTTTTTGCACAAAATATATATAACGCGAAGAAATTTAACCTCCCCATTAGTCGCAAAGAAATTGCTGATTTAATCGATATGAGTACAGAAAATATAATAAGAGTTTTATCAGAATTTAGAAAAGATGGCCTAATTCAGATTGAAGGAAAAAATATTGAAATTAATAATATTGAACGGCTTCAAAAAATTTACGACCTGGGATAACGCTATTTTTCTAAGTCTCTAATTTTTCGTGATAGCTTAGAAGCAAAAATAAAGTTATTCAACTCTTCATTTTCGGTATTAAAAATCTCATCGCGCGTTCCTTCCCACCATTTTTCTCCGTTATGAATAAACATAACTTTGTCGCCAATTTCCATTACAGAATTCATGTCATGTGTATTTACGACAGTTGTCATATCATATTCGACCGTGATTTCTTTAATGAGATTGTCAATAAGAATGGCAGTTTTGGGGTCTAATCCGGAGTTAGGTTCATCACAAAATAAATATTTGGGATTTAAAGCAATAGCTCGTGCAATCGCCACTCTTTTTTTCATTCCTCCACTAATTTCGTCGGGATATAAGTGATTTGCATTCACAATATTAACCCTTTTTAGACATTCATTTGCCCGATCTCTTTTTTCATCAAAATTCATATTGGTAAACATATCCAATGGAAACATTACATTTTCTTCCACTGTATTAGAATCAAATAAAGCTCCCCCTTGAAATAGCATTCCCATCTTTTGCCTCATCTGTTTTTTGTCTTCAAAATCCAATGTATTAAATACGATGTCATCGTATAGGATATTACCTTTATCAATATCATGAAGCCCTACAATTGATTTCAGTAATACTGTTTTCCCCGAACCACTTTGTCCAATAATTAAATTTGTTTTCCCTTTCTCAAAAACAATATTAATATCTTTAATTACCTCGATACCATCGAAAGATTTTGAAATATTTTGTATCTCGATCATGATAACAATAATTGGGTTAGAATTACATTAAACAGTAAAATAAAAATACTACTATGAACTACAGCCTTGGTACTGGACCGTCCAACATCCAGAGCTCCACCGTAAGAATAATATCCATGATAAGATGAAATCGTCGTTATTAAAAAAACAAAAATTACAATTTTAATTAGCGAATAAGTTATATAATATGGAATAAAAGCATATTGAATACCATAAATATATTGCTGCGAAGTCATAACTCCTGTACTAATACCGGCAATCCAACCTCCAAATAAGCCAATAACCATACTCATAAGTGTTAAAAATGGTGCGAATAGAACAGCAGCCGTGATTTTAGGCAAAATAAGATAATTGGCAGAATTAACACCCATGATTTCGAGTGCATCAATTTGTTCGGTAACTCTCATAGAACCGATTTCGGATGAAATATTTGAGCCAATTTTCCCAGCTAGAATTAAGGCCACAATAGTCGATGAAAATTCTAAAAGTAATGTATCACGTGCCGTAAGTCCAATAAGATAAGCCGGATAAATCGGGCTTTCGGTATTATAGGCCGTCTGTATGGTTATCACTGCCCCCATAAAAACAGATATAATAGCAACAATACTTATAGAATTAATGCCCAGTTTATCAATTTCATTAATGGTTTCTTTATAAAATATTTTAAATTTTTCGGGCTTAGTAAAAACTTTTTTTAATAATAAAAAATACCGCCCAATATGGAAAAATAAATTCATTGTTGTATTGTTTTCAATTCTTACAAATATACAATTCTTTAACCGTAAAATTTAAAGGATTAAAAACATTTAAATTGAATATTCGTTGATTTTATAACTATTATTACTATGGTTTTTATAAATTAGTAAATTAAAAAAAATATAACAAGCTATGAATAAAAATAATTATTGTGTTATTATGGCTGGCGGTGTTGGAAGCCGATTCTGGCCTTTAAGCAAACAAAAAAAACCAAAACAATTCTTAGATATTTTAGGAACCGGACGAACACTGCTTCAGATGACCTTTGATCGGTTCAAACAAGTCTGTCCAACAGAAAACATCTATATCGTAACCAGTTTAAATTACAACGAAATAGTAAAAGAGCAGTTGCCGGAATTAAAACAATCTCAGATTTTACTGGAGCCTGTAAGAAGAAATACCGCACCTTGTATAGCCTATGCCAATTATAAAATCTTAAAACATAACCCAGAGGCGAATATTGTAACATCTCCATCAGACCACTTAATTATAAAAGAAAAAGAATTTATAAAGGTTATTAACGAGGGGCTTGAGTTTGTATCCAAAAAGGATGCCCTTTTAACATTAGGAATAAAACCCAGCAGACCTGAAACCGGTTATGGTTATATTCAGGTTGTAGATAATAAACCGATAAATGGGAATCAACAAATTTCTAAGGTTAAAACATTTACAGAAAAACCCAATAAAGAGTTAGCCCAAATATTTTATGAAAGTGGTGAGTTCTTTTGGAATGCCGGAATATTTATTTGGTCGTTAAAATCAATCAGGCAAGCATTCGAAACTTTTCTTCCAGAGGTTAATGCTTTATTCGAAGAAGGAATTCCGGTTTATGACACCGATAAAGAAAATGAATTTATTTCAAAAACATATTCTGAGTGTAATAATATCTCTATTGATTATGGGATAATGGAAAACGCCGAAAATGTTTTTGTTTATTGTAGTGATTTTGGATGGGCTGATTTAGGTACCTGGGGTTCACTTCACGAAAATTTAGATAAAGACAAAAACAACAATTCTATTAAGGGTAACAATGTTTTTACATATAATCTTAACAATTGTATTGTAAAAATGCCTGAAGAAAAGCTGGTTGTTTTGCAAGGTTTGCAAGATTATATTGTCGTGGAATCTGACAATATTTTACTGGTTTGTAAAAAGGACGATGAACAAGAAATAAAACAGTATGTAAACGATATAAAATTAAAACTGGGAGATCAATATTTATAACATTCCTTAGAAAGTGGTCAGTCTATAAAAACAAAAAAAGAGGTGTTTAAACACCTCTTTTTTATTGAATTCTATCTTATATCTTTAAGATTAATATTCCCATAAGTCGTGCTCTATTTCAAATAAATCTTGTTTAATCTTTTCAGCTTCTAAAAGATTATTTACACCTTGCATGTAGGTACTAATTGGCCTGTTGTCATAAACATTTGATTCAGCAATGATATAGCTGTTAAAACGTCGTTGAAAAAACAGATCATCAAAACTTATTCGTTGTGCATCGTTATGTCGATTAAACACTTCCTGATTAGCCAATAAGTGACGAGCTGAAGGGAAATATACCCAAAAAGTTCTTTCTTTTCGTGCTTGTTCTGTTTCAACATCAACATACCTTCGAATAGGACAAATTCCTAAAATACGAACCCGCATGGTTGAATGTTGTTTGTCGAAATACCATTGTTCTTTTATTTCGTACTGGTTAATTTCATCATAATTAATTGATCCAGCAATAACGCTCTCTTCCAACTCTCCAGTTTCGGGATTTCTCACTTGTCGTGTTTTGGGCAAAGCATCAAGCTTTTCAAGTACTTCATCCAAAGTCATTATCTCCTGAAATTGATCATCTTTATAAACAATCAACCCTTCATTACGTATGCCATACATGAACAAGTTCATTAAGCTTCTTCTATCATCAACCTCACCTTCTAATGGGAAATATAAAGGATGATTCATTTTTTCTCTACAATCAATAACCTGCCATATTTTCTTTGACCACATAATATCTGCTTCGCGTAATTGCCGATAAGGAACAGGTCGTTTACCGGGTATATTTTCTTTCACATATACCCCATCATTTACAGTTTCTTCCTGGGCAAATATTTGTTGTTCATTAAAAATAGTAGTAATAAGCCCGACAACAAGAAAAACAACAAAAAATCGTTTCATAATTTTATCTTTTAATGTTAAATAATTTCAAATACTATTGGGGGTAGGTTTCTAACAGATCCATCAGGGCCTACCGCCTTTACATCTTCAATATTTACACGAGAATTTCTGCGTAAATTATTAATTAAATCATATTGAGCCTGAGTGAAATTAGTACCCTTAGCCTTTTCTCCTTTAAAATATCCACCACGATCAGTAGTAGATACAGTAAATTCAATAATTTTAAACTCTAGGTCAAAATCAAAATTCTCCATTTCGGCAAAAACTCCGGCTTGAGCAGCTAAAACATTCTTTTCTATTTTACCCCCTTTTTTTCCGGCAACCTTAACAACGGGGTCGGGTAGAGGTTTTACCCTAAACTGAGCTGTACCCATATTCTTCATAGCCCCATCAATTTCAGCCTGAACGGTAACTAAACTATTCCCTGGGCGCATTGGATTTACAATATACTCCCCATCAGAACGCTTTCTGATTCTCCCATTTGTAATTGATGGAACAATTTTATTTCCAGGAACTCCTGCAATTGATACACTTACGGGATTATCTACGCCAACATAAAATACATTCATTTTTGTAGGAGATACCACAAGATTAGGTTTTGCAACCCGATAGGATTTCTGGAAAGATTTTACGATATAATTTCCACTGGGGTCCAATAATTTTATTAACCCGCCCCATTCGTGCGTACCCAATGCCTGTCCTTTTACATGATATATTCCTTTCCCTTGAACAACTTCTAAGGTATCATAACCACCAACCATATTATATTGCCATGTTCCATCTTCTAAACGGGTTGAATCATAATCTCCAATAAGAACAATAGGTGGCTGTGTGGTATCAACTGCAGCCAGGAAAACATCAGCCATATAATTATTCCCTTGTAAAACATAACTGGTATTAGGAATAACGGTTGCTTCGAGTTTATTAAATGTGATTTCTCCTGCTACAATCTGGTTTAATAAATATCTTACCATCTCAGTTTCAGAGTTCCTTATATCCACTTGAAATTTTGTTAAAAGCGGCATAACTGCTGCCAATGGCATTTGTCCAAAATGTTTTACCTCCCAGGATTTACTTTCGCCCTCTCTATTGGTTGGAGGATCAGATGTATCCAGATTACTTTCGATAGATTGAATAACGCGCTGATCGTTAGGGTCACATAGACTAATTAAGTAATCCCTGTAATCTGCAATCATTTTCTTGAAATCAAAGGCCTTACCATTATTATTGGAGCCAATTAAAATCCGAGTAGAGACATCATATTTATCTTTTCCCGCTATTAGATCATTAATAATTTTTCCGTCTGCTATAGCCTCCGTATCTTCTCCTTGATTATCTTTAATAATTTCAAGTTTCAAATTCTGTATATAATTATAAAGTTCTTCAGATCTTTTTTTTACCTCATCAGCTTTATCTTTCCAAGGTTTTACTTTTGTTCGGTTAATGGCATACTGTTCTTCAAACTCTTTATATAACTCTTTATTTTTTTCTACATAATTATGAGTTGTTTTCTTTAATCCCTCATCAACAGCTGTAAAAGCATCTAACACTTCAGCCGAAACATTTAGCGCTAACATGGCCGTTAACACCAAATACATCATTCCGATCATTTTCTGCCTGGGAGTTTCTTTGCCGTGACCCATAATAATAATTTTATCTAACTAACTGTTTTTTATTTGACCACATTCATGGCAGATAACATATTACCATAAATAGAATTCAACGCAGTTAAATTACTATTTAATTTTGATATTTCTTCTTTATACGCTTTGGTTTCATCAACCGATTCTTTAATGTTATTCATAAGAACATCCATTTCATTAAATACGGTCTTGGATGATTCCACATGTTCACTTGTATTCTGCATTTGTAATTCATACACTGAATTTAAAGCAGATAAATTTTTATTCAAAATCTCTAATTTTTCATTATATGACTGATTCCCAGAAGCTATTAATTCAATATTAGCTTGTATTTTTTCTTCAAGGCTTTTATAATTGTCTATAAACCCTTGGCTTGATTGGGCAAATTGTTCAGACATATTTTTCCCGGCATCATTCATAACATCAGCTGATCCTGTATAAGATTCTACCAATTTACCTATTGAATCAGTGAGTTGCTCAGAAGATTGTCCATAGCTTTCTGTCATGGAATTTATGGATTCAGAAGCTGCTTGTAAATTATCTACAAATTGATTGGTTGCTTGAGCAGCATCTGAAACATTCGTTAAATTCTGAGTGGTTTGATTCAGGTTTTTTAATCCCTTACCTAATTTCTCAAATAGCTCAGGTGTGATCTCAGCATTTTCTAGCATTTCATCTAGTTTGCCTAACCCAACACCACCGGCTCCATGATCCCTTTCGGCTCTTGACTTTGGAGTAAACTCCTCCTCTCCGCTTATTCCGGCTAACTCAGGATATACAAGGGTCCAGTCAACCTCTTCGTGTTGAGGCTCAAATGCTGAGAAAAAGAATATTATGGCTTCTGTTAACATCCCTAGAGTTAGCATTGTTCCAGCTCCTGTCCAGTGCATTAATTTAAACAATGCACCTAAAATTACTAATGAAGCACCCCATCCATATAGCTTTGCCATAAATTTTCTCCATCCGGAGCTTTGGACTATTTCAGTTAGGTTCATCATGATACAAAACTTTAAGTTATTATTTTAGCTAATTTGTTCCAAGATATGATCTTACACATCTGAAACCAACATACGATTTTGCGGAATCCTGATATTCATAGGTTCTGGTTCCATTTTGTAAATAATATCCTATATCTTTCCAGGAACCACCACGAACTATTTTTCGTTTCATTGCAGGTGGATCATCTGGTAATGCTTCATATTGATAATCAGGATTCATATCGTGTTGAAAACTGTATGCAGATTCATCATAAGCATTTGATGTCCATTCGGAAACGTTTCCTGACATATCGAACAGTCCATACTCATTTGGTGCATAACTACCAACAGAAACAGTTATCAATCCGCCATCATCAATATAGTTACCTCGTAAAGGTTTAAAGTTAGCTAAAAAACATCCCTGTTTATTTCGGGTATACATACCTCCCCAAGGATACATTGACAAATCAAGATTTCCTCTGGCACCGTATTCCCATTCTGCTTCATTAGGTAATCTAAAATCCTGAACAAAACCTTCTCCAGAACTTCTTAAATAATCATTCAAGTATTGGGTTCTCCAAACAGAAAATGCTCTAGCTTGTTTCCAGTTAACACCAACAACAGGATAGTTGTCGTAAGAAGGATGCCAGAAATACATATTAGTATAGGGTTCGTTAAATGAATAGGTAAAGTCGCTTATCCAACATAGTGTATCGGGATATACATTAATTACATCACGAATTACAAATGCAGAACGATCGTCTACATCTATCGTTTCTCCTTGAGCATTAATCGCTGTTCCATTATACTGTCTTGTATTAAAATCGTATCGATTCGATTTTTTTGCAGCTTGCTGCATATCAACTCTGTAATACTCAAACATTAGTTTCCTGGTATCAATTTCTTTCCTACGATAAAACCTTTCATGCTCGGCCAAATACAATTCATTCAATATTTCAGATACTTCTTCATCCCGGGTATCAATTTCAACATCCCAATTAATAATTGGAGGATCAATCGGATTACCAAAATCATCTTCTGCAATAAGATAATCTTCTATCACTTCACCAAGTTTACGTCTCATAATAGAATCTCGAACATAATATACAAATTGTCGATATTCGTTGTTTGTAATTTCGGTTGCATCCATCCAGAATGCATCTACAGAAACTGTTTTGGTAAAAGAATTCATTGCCCAGGCTACATCCTGATCGCTAGGACCCATAGTATAACTTCCCATGGGAACAAAAACCATTCCGTATGGCTGTGATTCAAACCAACCTTTTCTGCTCTTAACTCCGGTTAATTCTCCAGCATTATAATTGCTACAACTATAAGATAATGCTAAAATAATGCCTACAACTAATAATTTTTTCATAATATTTCCAATATTTATTTTGCAAAATAACAATAATTCATTTTTTTATCATCTATAAAAATCTAATACTTTTATATCTTTCTGGTGTTTTATCTTTTTTAACATCAAAACTAAACCCCATCATAATTTCATGCGAACCATTATTATACTCCATCATGTCTGATACAACAAAATCATAAGAATAACTAACCTTAACCCATTTAAATAATTCAACACCAAAGATTCCTGTTATTGCATAATCTGTTCTTAAAGAAACGCCACCCCATATCTTTTTATTGTATTCAATTAATCCATGAAACCCTAATTGAGAATTTTTTCCGTCGGATTGAACAATCAATCCGGGTTTAAATTCAAACAAAGGATTATTAAAAGGCAAGTTATATCCCGCTGTCACATAATAATGTCGGGTTAATCGGGGTTTGCTTTGATCAAGGCTAAATTCTGCCTGGTTAATGTGGGTAGATGAAATACCTAAATATAAATCCTCGGTTTTATAAAATAATCCGAAACCAAAATCCATCATACTCATATCCTCACTCCCGTCAACCGGAATTGCAATATCATCTTCTACCGGATCAATAGGGGTAATCCATTCAGAACCTTCGGTGTTAATACTTGTATTAGCAACCCCCCATTTTACACCAATCCCTAGATTCCCATCACCTAGTGGTTGTTTGTAAGCAATTGATATATTTAATTGCAAATCCTTATTAAATCCTAATTCATCGTTTTGTAAAGATAAACCAATACCTAATGGAACTCTAAATGGGTTAATTGCAGCATCCATATTAAGGGTGGTAACCATGGGGCTTCCTTCAAATCCTGTCCATTGGGTTCGATTTAAAGCAAATACAGAAATATTATCATTACTACCAGCATAACCAGGGTTGGTTAAAAGGTGCGTAAACATATTCTGACTAAATTGAGGGTCTTGCTGGGCTTTTAAAAACACAGATGTAAACATTAAAAAAGTAAAAAAAAATATTTGTTTTTTCATGTTATTTTTTGTCTTCCTCAATTATACTAAAGATTAGCATAGTAAAATAAGTAAAAATATTATTTCTAAACAAATTTTATAAATAATAAAATACATTGTTCTTTAATCGATTGCTTAAAGATATCACATTATACTTTATAAATTTAATAAAGTTACTAATGTTTAAAAAAAAAATAACGATTTTTCTACTATTATTTTATTAAATGCCTGATTTTTAATTAATTTTCTGATACGCTTTCAACCAATTTTCAGGTACTTCACCCTGACTTGCCATTTGATAATCTTGTGGTGTACAGGATATAATGACATTTTTTACTTTATTATTTTTAAACGAAAGAACCTCCATCCACCAACGTTGAGTTTTTTCACTTTTATAAAAAACCAATTCTGATTTAAAATTATCGAGGTTTACAATAATTTTTTTAAAATTCTTATCATTGTTTAGAGGATATTCCAGGATACGAGAGCTATAACCATTGATAAAATACCAGATAATCTGTGCAATAAGTTGAGCAGTCTGGTTATTTCTATCGTTAAGTAGGGAATAATCAAAAATGCCAAATGCCGATAATCTATTTCCTAATCCTGCATAACGTGACAGCTGACAGATTTCTTCCCCATAAAATCCATTGGGGGAAGGGAAAATTTGTCCTGGTGCATCCGACTGCCTTATCGATGAGATATTAAGGGTTACAAAATCGGCATCACGAAATACAGGTTCGATATTTTGGATATTTTCTCGTATAGTACCTAACCGGTAGGCATTATGTAGAGAATCTGCAATAAACTTAAGCGTATTTGTACCTACAAAATGGGATTGAAATCCTATGTTACTAAAAGTAAACAATGACTCGTTTTCCTCAACTAAAATTTTCCATAAAGCAGATTTCATGTTCCGAGTTCTATCCTCAGTTACATCAATTTTATTGTCAATAGAAACAAGATTAATGTTTTTAATTAATTTTTGATAAGCCAAATATATTGGATAAATAACACTATCGGAAGCTCCTAATATTATGGGAATTATATTTAAAGACATTAATTCAATAACAACATCTCGTAGGGCAGCTTCAGTATCCTTTGCAGATAATCCTGTTTTTAAATTCCCTAAATCGTATATCTTTATTTTATGATCGGGAGCAGCTAATCCATATAATTGATTTCGTATAGCAAAAAAAGATTTAGCAGTATCTTCATCATCTAAAGAAACACCAACAATAGCTAAATTAAAATGCTCAATGTGGGCAATCGGATTCTCTTTTGTATGTTGAACAACCAAAGAAGAAAGCTGTTTGTCGGGTCTGACAAAAGATTTTATATTATTTATGAAATCAACCGAATTAAAATAATCATTAAGATTCATTGATTGGATATATTTTTTTATTTCTGTTTCTTACCCCTTTTTTTATTTGATTTTCTTGCTTTTGTTTTGTTTGCATCTTTTTTCCCTGCTTCATTTATAATTTTCATACAATCTTCATACGATAAATTTTCAGCCTTTTCTCCTTTTGGAATTTTATAATTTTTCTTTTTATAAGAGATATAGGGCCCCCAACGACCGTTTAATAGCTGTAAATCTTTGTCTTCAGGGAAATCATTAATTATTTTGGCCTTTTCCTTTTCTCTTTTTTCCTTAATAAGTTCAATAGCCCTATCTAATTCAATCTTATATGGATTATCTTCTTTTTTTAACGAATAAAATTTGGAATCATGTCGCACATATGGCCCAAACCGACCTATTGAGACAACCACTTTTTCCCCTTCAAACGTTCCAATTTCTCTGGGTAATTTAAATAGTTCCAGAGCCTCCTTTAACGTTATCGATTCTAAATGTTGTCCTCGCTGTAAAGAAGCAAATTTTGGTTTTTCTTCGTCCTCTTTATCTCCTAATTGCACCATTGGGCCATAAGGGCCTATTTTGGCTACAACTGGCTTGTCCGTTTTAGGGTCATTTCCCAGGATTCTTTCACCAACACTTCGTGCAGATGTTTTTAAGGTTTCATCAACCCGTTGATGGAAAGGTTTATAAAACTTATCAATCATTTTTGTCCAGGGTAAATTCCCTTGTGCAATTTCATCAAACTCCTCCTCGACCGTTGCCGTAAAATTATAATTCATTATTTCATCAAAATGATCAACTAAAAAATCATTTACCACCATACCAATATCATTCGGGAATAATTTTGATTTTTCGGCACCGGTAATTTCTTTTTTTGTTTCTTCATTAATAGTGTTATTCTTTAAACTTATAGCCACATAATTTCTTTCTTTTCCCGGACGATCTTCTTTTATGACATATCCTCGATTTTGAATGGTTGAAATTGTAGGTGCATAAGTGGATGGTCGTCCAATACCTAATTCTTCTAATTTTTTTACCAAACTGGCTTCGGTATACCTTGGCGGATGATAAGTAAAACGTTCAATAGCAATAATTGATTGATAATCCAGTTTTTCACCTTTCGTAACAGAAGGTAGTAAACCCTTTGCTTCTTCATCTCGCTCATCATCAATTGACTCAATGTAAACTTTTAAAAACCCATCAAATTTTAAGACCTCACCATTGGCAACAAACTTTTTATCCTGCGCATTGGATATATCAATATTAATTGTTGTTTTTTCGAGCAATGCATCACTCATTTGCGAGGCAATGGTTCTTTTCCAAATTAATTCATACAAACGTTTTTCTCTATCTGTTCCAGAAACGGATTGTTTGTCGATAAAAGTTGGCCTTATGGCTTCGTGAGCTTCTTGTGCTCCTTTCGATTTGGTTGTATATTTTCTAATTTTTAAATACTTCTCACCAAATTCATCTAAAATAACTTTTTTGGCTGTATTAATAGCCATACTCGACAGGTTTACCGAATCGGTTCGCATATAGGTAATTTTCCCTGCTTCGTATAGTCGTTGAGCAACAGCCATGGTTTGTGCAACAGAAAAACCCAATTTTCTACTGGCCTCTTGTTGCAAAGTTGATGTTGTAAAGGGTGGTGACGGAGATTTTTTCCCTGGTTTTTTAACTACATTATTTATAATGAATTCTGCAGATTTATTCTTTTCAAAAAATGTTAAAACATCTTCTTTATATTTTAAGCGTTCATTCAAATCTGCTTTTAATTCATTTTTACCGGCTGTTTGAAAAATTCCTGTAACCTTAAAATACGATTCGCTTTTAAAGTTCATGATTTCTCTTTCTCTTTCAACAAGTAATTTTACAGCCACAGACTGAACTCTTCCTGCAGAAAGAGAAGGTTTCACTTTCTTCCATAAAACAGGTGATAATTCAAAGCCTACCAATCGATCCAAAATTCTACGAGCTTGTTGTGCTTTCACCAAATTTTCATCAATCGGTCTTGGATTTTTTATAGCATTTTGAATAGCATCTTTGGTGATTTCATGAAAAACAATCCTCTTTGTTTTTTTAGGATCCAGTTCTAATACTTTAAACAAATGCCACGCAATGGCTTCTCCTTCACGGTCTTCATCAGATGCTAACCAAACCATTTTAGCATTTTTAGCATCTTTTTTCAATTCCTTTACTACCGCTTTTTTATCATCAGGAACAATATATTGAGGTTCGTAGTCGTTATTGATATCAACACCAAAATTTTTCTTAGCCAAATCTCGAATGTGTCCATAACTTGATTTAACGATAAAATCTTTACCTAAAAACTTCTCAATGGTTTTTGCTTTTGCCGGGGACTCTACAATTACCAGATTTTCACTCATATATGTTATGTGTTAAAATTGTATTTAAAATGACACAAAATTAATATAAATAGTATTTCAAGTTCAACATTTTGAATTAAATATTATTTATTATTTTTGACAACAAAGAGAAAACAAGCAATATGAGCAAATTTAAATTTACAAAAAAATTTTATATCCGGTTGTTTTGGGCTTTATTTATTATTCCCATTATAGCAGTAATAACAATATTTGTTTTAATCTCAATGGAAAAATTTGGGAATATGCCTACTTTTGAGGATCTCGAGAATCCGGATAATAACCTGGCTTCGGAGGTGTTTTCTGCTGATACTGTTTTATTGGGGAGTTATTATTATCAAAATAGATCCTACGTTCAATTTGATGAACTTTCACCCAATATTGTTAATGCACTTCTTGCTACTGAAGACATTCGTTTTCATAAACACTCAGGAATTGACGCCCGTGGTTTAGGACGTGTAGTTATATACAGTATTCTGTTAGGAAACCGTGATGCAGGAGGTGGAAGTACGATTACTCAACAGTTGGCAAAAAATCTTTTCCCGCGTGATACAACTATTTATCATTCATCACTTAAACGAAATATAAACCTGGGACTAACTAAATTTAAAGAATGGGTAACCGCTGTTAAACTGGAAAAAAATTACACTAAAGATGAAATCTTAGTAATGTACTTAAATACAGTCACTTTTGGAGGACATTCGTATGGCATAAAATCGGCGGTTAAAACCTTTTTCAACAAAACACCCGATTCTTTAAAAATTGAAGAAGCTGCTGTTTTAGTAGGATTACTAAAAGCCCCAAGTTATTATAATCCTGTAAGAAATACTGAGCGATCGAGATTAAGACGAAATGTCGTTCTTTCACAAATGAATAAATATAATTATATAAACGATGAAATGTTCGATTCTCTTAGTGTTTTACCCATTGAGTTAAATTACAAAGTACAGGATCATAACGTAGGATTAGCTACCTATTTTAGAGAATATTTACGGCTTTTTTTAAATAAACACAAACCCAATAAAAACAATTATTTTTCAGAAGATAGTTATACAAGAGATTCTATTGAGTGGGAAACAAATCCTTTGTATGGATGGTGCAATAAAAACAAAAAACCCGATGGTACAACTTATAATTTATATCGCGATGGCTTAAGAATTTATACAACCCTTGATTCCAGAATGCAGAAATATGGTGAAGCTGCCGTAAAAAAACATTTGGGCGGAGAACTACAACAGGTATTTGATGAAGAACAGGAATCAAATCCTAATGCTCCTTATGCTAAAGAGCTTTCATCAAGTGAATTACAAGATATTATTGAGTTAGCGATGAGGAGAACGGAAAGGTACAGAGTTTTACGACAAAGAGGACTTGACATGGATTCAATTATTTCCGTTTTTAACACTCCGGTTGAAATGACTGTTTTTTCTTGGAATGGTGATATTGATACCGTAATGACACCAATGGACTCTTTATTATATTATAAACAATTTTTAAGAGCCGGGTTTTTATCACTAGATCCACATAATGGTCATGTTAAAGCTTATGTAGGAGGACCTAATTTTAAACATTTTAAATACGATCATGTAACACAAGGAAAAAGACAAGTAGGATCAACTATAAAACCATTCTTGTATACACTGGCTATGCAGGAAAATTATTCTCCCTGCCATAAAGTTGCCAATGTAGCTTCTACATTTATTGTTAATGATACTACATGGACACCAAAGAACTCCGGCCCATCGGATAAAGATGGGAAAATGGTTACCTTAAAATGGGGATTAGCTAATTCTGTTAATTTCATCTCTGCTTGGTTAATAAAACAATTCAATCCCGAATCTGTTATTGATGTAATGCGTAAAATGGGTATTGAAAGTCATATAGACCCGGTACCCTCTATTTTCTTAGGCACCTCTGATATTAGTTTAGAAGAAATGGTTAGTGCTTACTCTACTTTCTCTAACAAAGGAGTGCATTCTGAACCCATTTATATAACCCACATTGAAGATAGAAACGGAGCGGAATTAGCCCGATTTACATCATCAAAAAATGAGGCAATAAGCGAACAAACAGCCTATTTAATGGTGAATTTACTTCAATCGGTCGTTAAAGAAGGAACTGCAGGGAGGGTTAGATGGAAATATCAACTGTTTAACGAAATTGGTGGTAAAACAGGAACTACCCAAAACCAATCCGATGGTTGGTTTATGGGAGTAACTCCGAACCTGGTTTCCGGGGTCTGGGTTGGCGGTGAAGACCGAAGCATACACTTTGAAGGAATTGGCCTGGGGGGTGGCCATAACATGGCTTTACCCATATTTGGCCTGTATATGCAAAAAGTGTATAATGATTCTACCATTTTTTCGGTTACCAAAGAAGATAAATTTGAAAAACCGGATAATTTTTCAATCCAGATTGATTGCGAAGATGATGATCCAGAAACAAGGACTGAGTTCGACGATGATTTTTTTTAAACGCTAAGCTCTGGTATTGAGTCAATTAATTTACGCGTATAATCAGAAGCAGGTGAATGATAGATTTCATCTGCTTTATTTATTTCTACCAATTGCCCGTCTCTCATTACCATAATTCTATCGGACATAAATTTCACTACCGACAAATCGTGAGAAATAAAAATATAGGTTAATTGATATTTTCTTTTTAAATCATTTAAAAGGTTTAAAATTTCAGCCTGCACAGATACATCAAGTGCAGAAACCGATTCGTCACAAATGATAAACTCAGGGTTTAAAGCCAGGGCTCTGGCAATAACAACTCTTTGTCTTTGCCCGCCCGAGAACTCATGTGGATATTTTGCATAATCCTCTTCCGTTAATTTAACCTGTTTTAGCAATTCAAAAACCCTTTGTTTTCGTTCTTTTGATGTTTGATAAAGCTGATGGACTTTTAAGAGCTCAGCAATGGCTTCTCCTGCTTTTATCTTCGGATTCAAAGAGCTGTAAGGATCTTGAAAAATAATTTGCACTTTTTGGCGAAATTGCTTTAACTCAATGTTGGTTAAATTTTTTATTAACTTTCCTTTATATTCAATTTCCCCAGAGTTGTAGCCTATTAGTTGAGTAATTGCCCTACCTAACGTAGTTTTCCCACAGCCTGACTCCCCCACTAACCCTAGTGTTTCGCCCTTATATACATCAAATTGTATATTTTGAATTGCTTTTAAAGAAGACCTGGTTTTACCCCAAAAATTTACTTTTGACACAAAACTTTTATTCAGTCCGCTAACTGACAAAACAATCTGTTCTTGTTCTGATTCATAAATCACTTTCTGCTTTTCTGGTTGCTCGCGATATTCAGTACGTTGCAAAAAATCAGAAAGCACAGGTAGTCTGTCTCCTTTAGCACTCAGCTCCGGCCGGCATTTTATCAATCCTTGTGTATAAGGTTCTTCTGGATTATTTAATATGTTTTTCACCGCTCCTTTTTCAACAACCTGACCATTATACATCACCAGAACCTTATCTGCAATTTGTGCAATAACACCTAAATCATGAGAAATAAAGATAATACTGATCGCATATTTCTCCTGAATAGCTTTTAATAAATCAATAATTGCCTTTTGCACGGTCACATCAAGGGCCGTTGTCGGCTCATCGGCAATTAAAATAACCGGCTTAAGGGCAATAGCCATAGCAATCATTACTCGTTGCTTTTGCCCGCCCGATATCTCATGAGGGTAACTATTATATATTCTTTGCGGATCGGGTAATTTTACTTCTTCAAACAAATCTAATACACGATTACGCCTTTTTTTAGACGATAAGTTTGTATGCATAAACAAAATTTCAGAAACCTGTTTGCCGCATTTCATGGTAGGATTTAAAGAGGTCATAGGTTCTTGAAAAATCATAGAGATATTTTTCCCACGAAAAGACAACCAATCTTTATCGGATAATTTTAAAAGATTTATTTCTTTATTCTTTTCATAATAATAAATATCTCCGCTAACAAATGCGTTGGGTGGCTGCAAATTTAAAACGGATAAGGCGGTTATTGATTTTCCTGAGCCCGATTCGCCAACAATCCCTAACGTTTCTCCCTTATTTAGTTTAAAAGAAACGTTATCAAGCACCTTTTTAAAATCTGTTTCACTTCCAAAGGTCAGGGTAAGATTATTTACTTCGAGTAATATCACCGGTCATTAATTCTTTTTAAAAAGAGAACGAAATAGCTCTTCCACTTTTCCAACTTTTATAATCTCTATATTAAATTTTGATGTATCAATTCCTTTGCTATTAAACCTTGAAATATAGATTTTTTTAAATCCCAACTTATCTGCTTCGCTAATTCTTTGTCCAATTCGGTTCACGGGCCTGATTTCACCGGTTAAACCAACTTCGCCGGCAAAACAGATGCTTTTATCAATGGTTAAATCGAGGTTTGAGGAAAGCACCGAGGCGATAACCGATAAGTCTGTGGCAGGATCATCCACTTTAATGCCTCCGGCAATATTTAAAAATACATCTTTTTGTCCCAGTCGGAAACCGGCGCGTTTTTCTAAAACAGCAAGCAACATGCCCAGTCGCCGGATATTGAAACCTGTAGATGAACGCTGTGGAGTACCATAAGCCGCAGAGCTAACAAGCGCCTGTATTTCAATTAACAATGGACGCACGCCGTTAATCGTTGAGGCTACTGTTGTTCCGCTTAATTGTTCATCGGTTTGAGTGATTAATACCTCGGAAGGATTGCTTACTTCACGAAGCCCTTTGTCACTCATTTCAAAAATGCCTAATTCGGCGGTAGAGCCAAACCGGTTTTTGGTGGTTCGTAAAATCCGGTACATATGGTGATGGTCTCCCTCGAATTGTAAAACAGTATCAACAATATGCTCCAATACCTTTGGACCGGCTAAATTTCCTTCTTTGGTAATATGTCCTATTAATAAAACGGGAGTACCGGATTCTTTCGCAAACTTTAGTAAGCGGGCTGCTGTTTCACGGATTTGAGAAACCGTTCCGGCTGTTGATTCTAAATGCTCTGAAAACAAGGTTTGGATAGAATCTACAATAATAATATCAGGCTTTATATTAACGATATGATTAAAAATACTTTCCAGCGAGGTCTCACTAAGGATAAAACACCCATCGTTACTTAGTTTTAACCTGTCGGCGCGCATTTTTATTTGTTGCGGGCTTTCTTCTCCTGAAACATATAAAGATTTAAGATGATGAAGCCTGAGCGCCATCTGAAGGGAAAGGGTAGACTTTCCGATACCCGGTTCTCCCCCGATTAAAATCATCGACCCCGGAACAATCCCTCCTCCTAAAATCCTGTCCAGTTCCTGAATATTTGACGATATCCGTCCTTCTTTTTTAGGTTTTATTTCGGATAATTTTTGAGGGGTCTGCTTTTCAGAAAATTCATGAGCCAGAGAAGATTTTGAGTGCGTTGATTTTAAAATTACCTGTTCAACAAATGTGTTCCATTCACCGCATGAAGGGCATTTGCCTACCCATTTTGAAGATTCAACACCACAATTCTGACAAACATATACTGATTTTGATTTAGCCATTATACCTTTTTTTTCTTCAATTTTTCAATAATTGATGTGGTTGAATAGCCCGGGATAAAATCAATCGTTTTTACCTCTCCCCCTTTTTGCATAACAATATCATACCCTACAATATCCTCAACATGATAATCGCTCCCTTTGATTAAAATATCGGGTTGTACTCTTTTGATGAGATCATAAGGTGTATCTTCATCAAAATAAACAACTGCATTTACAAAATGCAACGATGCTAAAAGCAGGGCTCGTGTATATTGATCCTGCACGGGACGTGGATATCCTTTAAGCTTTCTAACCGAATCATCGGTGTTTAGCCCGATCATTAAGATATCTCCGAAATTGGCAGCTTGTGCCAGATATTCTATATGCCCACGGTGTAAGATATCAAAACATCCATTGGTAAAAACAATTTTTTTATTTTTAAAATTCCAGTATGCTAATTTCGAATCGAGTTGATCAATATCAATAATTTTAGATTGAATAACCGCTAATTTATCCATATCCATCCTGTTATTTTTCTCGTAAAGTTAACGATTATTTTTGCTTTTCGAGCGTGGAATTAAAAATAAGGTAATAACAGCCGTAATTCCTAAAACCAACACCATCACAACCTGCGATTCATGAAGTATTGTTGCTAATACCAACCCATCTGTTTTTGAAATACCATATAATGTAAGTCCTGATGAAATGATCCAATGAAAAGCACCAATCCCTCCCTGAACAGGTGCAGACATTCCTAGTCCTCCAATCACAAGTAAAAACAATCCATCAATAGGGGTTAAACTTTGAGTTGCAGGAATTGAAAAAACAGCTACATAGGTCATTAAAAAATACATTACCCAAATAATCACGGTATGCAGCAAAAATACCGACCGGCTTCTCATTCTGGTCACTGTTTTAACTCCAGAAACAACGCCTCGAATTAATTTTCGAATTTTAATAACAATCTTAACCCGTTTAAATTTCTTCCGAAAAAAATATATTAAAAAAACAGAAACTCCTAGCAAAAAAAGAATACCTATCCAGTAATAAATGGAAAAGTCAACGGTACGAATAACTTTTTGAGAAAAAGGAATAAAAACATTCTCTTTAATAAATAATCCAAAGGACTCTATCTTAGCAATAAAAATAATGAATAGTAAAATTAACAAAACAACCACATCTATTGCCCGTTCTATTAAAACAGTACCAATAAGGGAATCCATTGGTATTTTGTCAGATTTTGTTAAAGCTCCACAGCGGCTAATCTCACCAATACGAGGAAATGCTAAATTAGCAAAATAGCCAAACATTAATGCATAAAAAACATTTTTAAATGAGGGATTATAATTTAAAGGTTCAATCAATAAACGCCACCGATAAGCCCGGCTTGCATATGCAATGAAAGCGAAAAAGAGAGAAAGGACGATCCAAAAATAATTAGCTTTTTTTAAATCTTCAACAAGATCCTCAAGATTTGCATCCCGAAAAGCTAAATATAATAAAAGCAACCCCAGGGCTAAAAAAAAGAAGAAATTAACTATTTGTAAAAGTTTTCTTTTCAATGAATTATACTAATTTATTATTGGCAGTATCGGGAAATATAAGTGATGGTTTAAATTTTTTAGCTTCTTCAAAATCTAACGAAGCATAAGAAATAATAATAATTACATCGCCAACGGTTGCTTTTCTGGCAGCAGGACCGTTCATACATATCTCTCCACTGCCTCTTTTCCCTTTAATAACATAAGTTTCAAGTCGCTCACCGTTATTTATATTAACAACCTGGACTTTTTCGTTTTCAATAATGTTTGCTGCATCCATTAAATCTTCATCAATGGTGATACTTCCTACATACTGCAAGTTCGCTTCGGTTACTGTTACTTTATGTATTTTTGATTTTACAACTTCAATATTCATAATTAATGACCCTTATTTTAACACAAATTTATAAATAAAATCCGATATTATCTATTAATCGAATATCTCCTACATTAACAGCAATACAACCTCTTTTATTCCTTGGTTGTTGCCAGTTTTCAATCGGCAGCAAAGTATTTTTATCAACAATCTCAAAGTATTCAACATCTAAATATGGATTATTGTTTATAGTATTGATTACCCATTCTTGCGTTTCTTTTACACTTAATGATTTTGCTTTTTCGCGAGCTTTAGATAATGTTTTTGCAATTAATGGCACATTTTTTCGCTGCACATCCGTTAAACGTATATTTCTGGAACTCATTGCCAAGCCATCTTTTTCACGAACAATAGGGCACGAAACAATTTCGATGGAGAAATTTAAACTTTTCGTTAACTGTTTAATAATAGCAATTTGTTGAAAATCTTTTTTCCCAAAGTAAGCCCTATCAGGATTAATAATTTCAAATAATTTGCTAACCACTAATCCTACTCCTCTGAAATGTCCTGGCCTATGGGCTCCTTCCATTACTTTATCCAGGTGACCAAAATCAAACTCCCGCTTATCTTCTTCAGGATATATTTCTTCATTAGAAGGAACAAAAAGCAAATCACATTTAACTTTTTTTAAGCGTTCTAAATCATCATTTAATATACGTGGGTATTTTTCAAAATCATTTTTATTATTAAACTGTGTAGGGTTTACAAAGATACTAACAACCGTTATATCGTCTTTTTTATTCGAGCACGCGATAAGCGAAAGATGTCCCTGATGTAGGGCTCCCATGGTCGGAACGAAGCCTATAGATTTCCCTCGTTGTTTCAATAGAGATAGTTCAGCAATTAATTCAGCTCTTTTGTTAAAAATTTTCATAACATGATGATAAAAATATCGTGCAAATATATAACGAAACAAAAAACAAAATAAAGAATAATTGGTTTTATTATAACATATTTTTTATTCACTATTGTTTAGGACTAAGTATGTTGATGGTTAATTTAATTTTTACTAATTTTGCGGTGGTTTAAACTAATTCAAATTTCCAGATGGAGAACACAAAAGTTTTATTCATTTCACAAGAAATTACACCATATTTACCTGAATCAGAGATATCCAAAATAGGAAGATATTTACCACAGGGGGTTCAAGAACGAGGGAAAGAAATCAGAACCTTTATGCCAAAATTTGGTTGTATAAACGAACGCCGTAATCAATTACATGAAGTAATCCGCTTATCAGGGATGAATTTAATTATTAATGATACTGACCATCCACTCATTATAAAAGTTGCATCAATTCAAGCGGCAAGAATGCAGGTGTATTTTATCGATAACGAAGATTATTTTCAAAGAAAATTTACGCTAAGCGATGAAAATGGAACATATTTTGAGGATAATGATGAACGTTGCATCTTTTTTGCACGCGGTGTTTTAGAAACAGTGAAAAAATTACGATGGGCACCAGATATTATCCATTGTCATGGATGGTTTACAGGGCTTGTACCATTATATATTAAAAAGGCTTATAATGATGAACCATTATTTATGAACTCAAAAGTTGTTTATTCGATTTATAATGATGAATTTCCAAAACCGCTTAAAAAAGAATTTAAGGATAAATTACTTTATGAAAATATTACAAAAAATGATGTTAAATTATTAAAAACACCCAGTTATATTAATTTAAGTAAGCTTGCTATTGAAATGTCGGATGCTGCGATTATTGGAAGTGAAACAATAAATCCTGAAATTAAAAGTTTTATAGAAAGTTCAGAAAAACCATTTTTAGAATATCAAAACGAAGAGGATTATATTGATGCTTACTCAAATTTTTATGATAAAATTCTTTAAAAAACTTATGACTACACTACAATCATTTCTAAAAAAGATAAACATTAAAAATTTTTTAGGGTTTATCTTATTTTTATCATTTACTACATTTTTTTCATGCGAAGAAGAAATTAGTTCGTTAGGAGAAAACCTGATTCCTGACAGCGACATTATAAAAATAGATACTACTACTTCTATTACTTTTACAAATTATGTTCAAAGGGGAGATAGTATTTTAACTGAATCGAGAACAAATTATAATATCGGTATTAACTTTAACGACTACTTTGGGCGGATTGATGGACGTTTTGCTTCACAGGTAGTACCTAACAGCTTTAATTACCCTTTCGAAGACATTGAATCATTGGACTCGCTGGTACTTTATCTCAGAATTGATAGTATTTGCGGAGTTGAAAACAATACTATTTTTAATGTTTATGAATTAGACTCTGCCATTCTTGAAGCTAAAGATTACTATTCCAATTATGAAATTGAAAATATGATTCCTAATTTAAATCAGATTAATACTACTTATCGTAAATCTGGCGATTCATTGTTAGTATTCAAATTAAGCAGTGCCTTTTATCAAAAATTAACAACAGATGAATTAATCTATGAGGATAAAGGATCATTCTTAGATGAAATTAAAGGAATTACCTTAATTCCGGATAATACTGACGGAGCTCATGGACAACTCTTCAATATCAATTTAGAAAATAATGATTCAAAAATCACAGCTTACTATAAAATTGATAATGAAGGAGACATTGATACACTAGCTTCTAATTACTTTTTTTATGGCTACAAATTTGGACAATATAAAATAAATTATGAGGGAGCAGAAATTAACCATTTTCTTTCCGAAGAGTCTGACTCATTATTATTTATACAAGGCCTTGGAGGGGCTTACTCATCCATTATATTTAACGACATAAATGAATGGGAAGGTTTCAACTATTCTATTTTAAAAGCAGAGTTTATTATTCCTATAGTAGATTTTGATTACGACAGTGAAGATTTTGTCCCTCAAAAATTATTTTTTACCTATACCGATAAATATGATAATATTCAATATTTGGAAGATTATAATGGCAGTTTTTTTAAAGGAAACTTAGATGATAAACTGAACAGTTATACTTTTGATATCTCTCAACATTTTAGAAATCTCGTTAATGGAGAGATCAATGACTCAAGTATTGATGTTAGGATAATCAACAACACCTCTTACCCTCATCGAATTCTTTTACAGAAGGATATCAAACTAAAAGTTACGTATACACAACATCAAAAATAATTTTTATGTGCGGAATAGTAGGTTATATTGGAGAAAAACAAGCTTATCCTATATTAATCAACGGATTAAAAAGGCTTGAATATAGAGGATACGACTCAGCAGGAATAGCCTTATTAAATAATAAAGTTAATATTTATAAAAAACAGGGAAAAGTTGCCGATCTTGAAAAGCATGTTTTAAAAGATGATATTTCAGGAAACATTGGAATAGGACATACCCGCTGGGCAACTCATGGCGAACCAAATGATATTAATGCTCACCCTCATGTTTCCATGAATGGACACTTTATCCTTATTCACAATGGAATCATTGAAAATTATGGTAGATTAAAAGAAAAATTAATTGACCGTGGATATACCTTTAAAACCGAAACCGATACAGAAGTTTTAGCTAACTTAATTGAATATATTTATTTAAAAGGGCAAGTTAGTGCCGAAATTGCTGTTCGTTTAGCCTTATCAAAAGTTGTAGGGGCATATGGGCTAGCCATTATTTGTAAAGATGAACCAGACAAACTTATTGCGGCTCGTAAAGGAAGTCCTTTAGTTATTGGTGTTGGCGAAGGTGAATATTTCATCGCCTCCGATGCTACTCCTATTGTTGAACACACCAAAAGTGTTATTTATTTAAATGATGATGATGTAGCTATTCTTGGACAAGACGGGCTTACGCTTAAAACCTTAAAAAATGATAAACTAACACCCAAAGTTCAAAAAATTGACCTGGAAATTGGCGCCATTGAAAAAAATGGGTTTGACCATTTTATGCTTAAAGAGATATTTGAACAACCACGTTCCATTTTAGACACTTTCAGAGGAAGAATATCACTTGACAAAAACGAAATCCATTTAGGTGGATTATACCATGTAATGCCAAAACTGGTCGAAGCCAAAAGAATTATTATTATTGGATGTGGAACATCGTGGCATGCAGGATTAGTTGGTGAGTATTTAATTGAAGATTTAGCCAGAATTCCAGTTGAAGTTGAATATGCCTCAGAATTCAGATACAGAAATCCTATTATCACCGAAGAAGATATTGTCATTGCCATAAGCCAAAGTGGAGAAACAGCAGACACCCTTGCTGCCATCAAAATGGCTAAAGAAGCAGGAGCCACTGTTTTAGGTATCTGTAATGTGGTAGGCTCAAGTATCCCGCGAGAAACGGATGCCGGAGTATATACCCATGCCGGCCCTGAAATCGGTGTGGCTTCAACCAAAGCATTTACTGCGCAAGTTACTGTACTAGCTATGATAGCTATGTTGTTGGGTCATAAAAAAAAGCATATTAGCGAAAAAGATTATAATGTATTAATTAACGAGCTTAATGATATCCCGGCAAAAATAGAAAAAATACTTACCCATAATGATGACGTGCTTAAAGTAAGTGAACTATATAAAGATGTAACAAACTTTCTTTATCTGGGCCGTGGATATTTATACCCCGTAGCACTCGAAGGAGCTTTAAAACTAAAAGAAATCTCCTATATCCATGCCGAAGGTTATCCTGCAGCTGAAATGAAACACGGGCCCATTGCATTAATCGATGAAAAAATGCCGGTAGTGGTTTTAGCTACAAAAGACAAATCATACGAAAAAATTGTAAATAATATTCAGGAAGTAAAAGCCCGAAAAGGAATTGTAATAGCTATTGTAAGCGAAAGTGATAAAATAATTGAATCAATGGCTGACCATGTGTTGGAAATTCCTGATGTACGTGAAGAACTTTCAGCTTTACTTACGGTTATCCCATTACAACTCATATCATACCATATTGCGGTATTAAGAAGTTGCAATGTAGATCAACCCCGAAACCTGGCAAAATCTGTTACCGTGGAATAAGGGTTATTCACAAAATAATACATAAAAGGAGCTGTTTCTGGCTCCTTTTTTTAATTATAAGCAATCCGCATTTTTTCATCGGCCATTACCGGTTCGATGATTTTTTTCCACATCGGCGAATCCCAGGTTCCTATAACCGAATGGTTATCTAAATATTTCTGAGGAATAGGGTGTGTACCGTAAACTACCTTTACTTTATAGTTATTTTCGATAAACTTTTTAAAATGCTCTATCCGCGGACAAGGTGGATATCCAACAATAAGTCCTGTAGCCAGATGAATTACTTCGGCCCCGTTTTTTATCATCTCGGCAGGAGCATATTCCACATTACCTCCAGGGCAACCATCGCACGTAGTGTAACCCACCAGCTCTAATTCTTCGTCTTTAGGATAAATACTAAACGCACCCTCACGATTTCTCATCGCTCTAAAACATTTACCTCCGGCACATGTATGATACCTGTGGCAAATAATAATTCCAATTTTCGTAATTTTTTTCATGGTCCTATTTTTTATAATTAGCAATAATTAGTTCTAACTCGCTCATTTTAAATCCATATTGCTTACGCAGATGACCCAGTTTCGATGAATTGGATGTTGATAACGGGATATTCAATTTTTGTTTAATATAATCACAGGAAACATCATATTTGCGGCTAACTTGGGATAAGGTCATCACCCCTCTTACTTCAATGGATGGATCAACGTTATGATGCAACTCCTCTTCTTTTTCCTTAACATCAGCGACTAATCCAACATCGCTCTTCTCTGTTTTATTTGTTTGTACAGATTTTTCTATGGGTGTTGCTTTTTCGTTCACCGAGAAGCTCTGAAATCGTTCTTTTCCTGATGCTAATTCCTCAGTTTCTAAACGAATAAAATAAGGGAATAAAACCATTAGAAGTGTAACTACCATAAATGTCAGGCCACACAAAATCCTTGCTTTTCGATTACCAATTATTCGTTTATATAAACAAACAATCATATTCCAATGCAACACAATGTGTAACACTAAAAATAAAATTAACGCTATGGCCACATATAAATGAATCTCCCCCCATTGATGGCGGTCTAACCCCCAAAAACGAATATCTACATTATGGCCATATTTAATCCATCGTTCTTCGCCGGATACCAATACATATTTTATAAGTAATCCTAAACCTGCTAAAAGCCCCATTAACACAAACATAATGGCATCAATAATAAAATTAACTTTTGCTTTCATAAAATATAACTTAATGTATTTACGAATCCATATTAATTCCTTTAAGCACAATATCGTTTTCACTTACTCCCAAATCCCTGGCAATGACTTTACATTTTGCTTTTAACAAGAAAAATACAGGACGTGATACTTCTGATAAACCCTCGTAATTTCCCTGCCCTTTGCTAATAACCAAATCAGCCTGGTTAAATTTTTCGATAAAAGCCGAATTACATAAACTTAAGATGGTAGCAGGAGCTGTACTTCCTGAGGATATAATCTCAGACACCTTGTCTAACCCGGATGCAACAGCATCTTCTTTTACACAGTCGTTAATTACCGGAACTTCTCGTACCACAAACGTTGCAGGTTTCCCCATCGTTTCAATCAATAACCGGTCAAATACCGACTCCCCTGCATTATCTCCAATATACAAAACTGATTTTGCCTTTTGTAAATGCTCTTTAAATTGGGCATAATCAAAAGCTGCAAAATCCTGTTTTAAAATTGTTTGTAAATCATCGATAATGTTATATGATTTATTTACTCCAAGGTCCATTACATTCCCGGCAATAGCTATACGAATAGCGGTCAATAATGGATCGTCAGCATGTTGTATACGCTTTTTTAATTCAGGATAGAGTTTTAACGCTTCATTAATATTTGCTTTTTTTATATCCTTATAGGGGTCGTTATTAAGCGTTATATCCCTGATATTTTTATAAATTTGGTTCCCTGTCTCAGGAGGTGTGGCATTTAACGAGATAGATTTTATCATCTCACCGGTGGAATCCAGCACCTGCTTTATTTTTTCTTCATCATGGGTGGCAAATTTTGCGGCTCGATAGGCTTGTTGCATAAAACAAGGGATACATTCTAAGTAGGTTTTCATATTTAATCTAAAATTTTAATCTCATTCCCGACCTTAAGTGACTAATCTCAAAAGCATTATAAAAGGCACATAATGCAGGCAATTCTGTACAGTGCGACGGGAATATTTCCTGAATATCCTGCCTTTTTAAATATTCAATCGTTTGTTGTGTTTGTTTATTATTCTGTTTTAAATGAAAGCCGCCAATAACAGCCCTGAATTTATGAATTCCGGTAATTTTTTTCGCATACTCCATCATATTACAAATTCCCGAATGAGCACACCCGGAAATCAGGACTAATTCTGTTCCCTGGTTTATCTTAATAACTAAACCTGAATCATCAATCACAAAATCCTCATCTCCTTTTTGGTATACAAAAGGCGTTTTTTGTGCTTCAAATGAATTCCCTCGCGGGATTTCGCCTAAAAAAATGATGTCATGAGATATGGGATATGGTTTCCGTGAAGAAATGATTTCAAAACGTTTTTGCAACTCATCTATGGATAACTCAATACCAATATTTTCTGTTCCTCCTTTTCTAAATCGCGGATGAAAAACTTCAGGATGGCAAATTAACTCTTTATTTTTCAGAAACTTCAAGCCATTGGCATGGTCCCAGTGCCCATGGCTAAGAACCACGGTTTTTATACTTTCAACATTGATTTTAAATCGATCGGCATTTTGTAAAAAAACATCGGAATGGCCGGTATCAAATAAAATCTGAGTGTCATCATGTTCGATAAAATAGGACAGCCCATGTTCGGCTAAGAATTTGCCGGAAGCCGCATTTTCTGTTAATACTGAAATTTGCATAACTAATGGGTTTAATTATTGTCTATTGATGTTTTTAAAATTCCCGATTTTATGATAAATAATTTATACTCCGAACTAAAGTTACGTAACTCATCCTCAATCCAATGAACATGATTATTTATGGCCTGAATCGCATCATTGGTCAAATCAGAAAATATCTTAATCGGGATAAAATATTCATTCACCAACTTTAGGTTTTCACCAAACAGCTTCGAAACAATCACTTTAACATCATTGGCTATAAGCTTTTGGGTAATATTCTCAGCTTTCCGCTCATTAATACCCGTATTATTGATTGTTTCATCCTTAAATTCATTTTCTATTTCAAATATCTTTCCCAATTTCCCGGAAACCAGTTCATAAATAACAAACTTATCTGCATTCCCAAAAAAATCTTTTTCAAATTGATTCTGTTTATTTAAGGCAAAAGCAAACCGTAAAGTCATAACTATCGTTGTTTTATTTCAAATATATTTCCTGATTTATCTTTTATAAAAACCAAATCAGGTTGCTCTCTTTCGATGATAATTGTTTCATAGCCTTTTTCTTGTAATTTTTTCGTTAGATTTTCTCTGTTATCTACCGAAATACACAAATGGTTAACAGACTGTAGATTTTGTTTGTAAATAAAAATTTCTAAAACCAGGTCATCTCTTTGCATTAAATAAACCGGTAAGTTTTTATTTACACCAAAAATCTTTGCGCTTAACGATTTATCTAAAACAAAATTACGCCCCTCCTCCATTCCTAATATATTCTGATAAAAATTAATGATTTCATCAGAACCGTTAACCGTAATTGCTATATGCTCAAGCATCATTTCTAATCCCTATTTTTTGTTTGCTTTAATGACAACAAAACTTCCCTGTCCGTATCCTTCCAGCGGTTTCTGTGCTGAAATAATTTTGCTCACATCGCCATAAATGGTTTGATAAATTTTTTCAATCTCGAAATTCTGTTTTTTTAACAAATCCCTAACCTGCGAAGTACTAAAAAAGGTTGCCTCTTTATAAAAATCACTTTTATGTTTATTCTTTTCATACTCTTTTCCCACCGGACTGTCTTTATCGATAAATGCAACAATTAAAGATCCTTCGTCTTTAAGCACCCGGTAAGCTTCTTTAAAAGTTTCTGTTACACTATCAACAAAACAAATAACCGTAACCATTAAAGCAAAATCTTTGCTTTGGTCAGGATAGGGCAAATTTTCTGCAACAGAATCAACCACATTAATATTACGTGATATGGCCTTATTTCTCATAGCCTCCGAAGGCTCTACACCTTCGGAAATTCCAAGTTTACTGGCAAAAAGGCCGCTTCCTACACCAATTTCGACTCCCTGTTTATTTTCCAGAATTACTTTTTTAATTGCTTCCAGTTCTGAAGCAAAAAGTAATTGGTTTTCTTCAAACCACTTTTCATAATCATTGGTATAGTTATCAAAAGGTTTTGTTTTGGCCATCATTTTTTTATTATTGTATCATAAAAAATAAAAGTCGAGATAACTACTTCTGAACTAGTTGTAAATACCAATTTTTCGTAAAAAACTCATTCCCTTTTTCTGTTTTCACAAATTTGTTATCAAAGTTAACGTAAACATCTCTTTCGGTAAGCACCTCTCCTCCTGCATAGACAAAAGGTTTTGATCGCATCACCTTCTTATCCACATCATCCAGTTTATGGAAAAATAAGGGATAACACAAGGTACTAATCCTTTTTCCTCTTCCTTAAACATTAACATAGATTTAACCGAACTTTGTTCTTTTGGCAGTTACTCCGGTGATAATTCCGGCTGGTCAGTCTCTAATAATAACATCATATTTTTTCATACCATTAAAATTTAGTTAGTTGATTATTTTTATACGCTTCATAAGCCTGTTTTACGGTACTGTTTCCGGCACCAATGTATATTTCAATACCGGCCTTCCCCAATACAGTAGCAGCATTTCCTCCCGGCCCGTTCCCGGTAATTAATACTTCAGGCCCTAATTCAAAAAGTTTTTGTGATGTTTTGGGACCCGCACCATGGGCTTCATTCTCAATATCCCGATTATCAAAAGATTCAAACTCATCTTTCTCGACATCATATACTAAAATATATTCGGTTCTTCCAAAACGCGGATCCATGGAAGAATCCCAATTGGTTCCTTTTGCTGTAAATGCTATTTTCATTGTTTATTAATTTTTTTTATTAAACGTTTATTTTTCATGATTAACTAATTGCTTAACTTTTGTCCAACTATTTACCATTTTCTCTTTTAAATCGCCTTTATCAAACTCAACAATCGTTTTTCCCAGGGTCATTGCACGGGTAAAATTTTCATCGTAAGGTAAGCTGGCAATATGTTCAATCTTTTCATCCCGGAGAAAGTTCATTATTTTGTCAGTAATTTCCTGGTTGATATCATATTTATTGATAATACAACCAGCGCTAATTTTAAACTTTTTCACCAGTTCATAAACTCTCTTTAAATCATGAAATCCGGAAACAGATGGCTCGGTAACAATAACCGTAAAGTCAGCGCCTGAAAGGGAAGAAACCACCGGGCAGCCTACACCGGGAGAGCCATCGATAACTGTAAACTTTTTTTGCTGTTTTTCAGCAATTGCTTTCGCTTCGTTTTTAACTTTTGCAACCAGTTTTCCCGAGTTCTCAGCTCCAATGCCCAATTTTGCATGAACCATTGTATTGTCAACTTTCGTGGTTGAAATATACCAGTCTCCAACATTCTGTTCTGGCATTGTAATCGCTTCTACTGGGCAAATTTTCGCACAATAACCGCACCCTTCGCAGTCCAGTTTTTTCACTACATGCTGTTTATTGATTACTGGAATCGCATCAAACCTGCATTTTTCAGCACACAACCCACATTGAATACATTTCTCCGGATTAATTTCGGCTAACACTCCGCTATAAAAATCTTCTGATTGGGCAAAATCAGGTTTCATCAGTAAATGCATATCCGCAGCATCTACATCACAATCGGCAACGACAACATCCTGACCTCCTAAAAACCCAAAAGAAGCCGTAACCGATGTTTTTCCTGTTCCTCCTTTTCCTGATATAATAACAATTTCTTTCATCAATCCATCTCCTTTTTTATATAATCACTGATTTTTAAAAGCTCGTCTCTAAATTCAGGAACCTGCTCGAAAATTAATTCTCCCCGCGAATAAATCTCGGCAATCTGCCTAAGATTAGGAATTTTTGCGATAATCGGAATATCATTCTCGTTACAATAATCCAGAACCTTTTCATCTCCCAGCCCATAACGATTAATTACCACAGCAAATGATTTATGAAGCTCTTTTACAGTTTCCACAGCAATTTTTAAGTCGTGCAAACCAAAAGGAGTAGGTTCTGTCACCAGGATAATAAAATCAGCATCTTTGGTAGCTTCAATTACAGGACAAGATGTTCCAGGTGGAGAATCGTAAATTTTTAATGCCTTATCATCAAATTTTTCTTCGATATATTGAATGGTTTGCCCAATTAACGGCACTGCCTGCTCTTGTCCAACATCCAAGTGGCTTTCAATAAAGGCAATATTATTTCCTGAATAATGCTTTAACTCACCCATCCTCTGACTAACCATGGGCAATGAATCTGTAGGGCATAATTCTGAACATGCATAACAGCTATGGCACAATTCAGGAAAAACTAATATCTGTGGTCCCAATTGAATGACGGCATTGAAATTACAATTTTTCTGGCATTCGCCACAAAGCGTACATGTTTCCTCGTTCCATTCAGGAATCATTTTATATTTTACTTCCTCGTTCTCTAATTTCCCTTTAATAAACAACCCGGAGTTGGGTTCTTCAACATCCAGGTCGGCTAATACAACGGGTTCGGTTTTTGATAAAAAAGCAGCAAGGTTGGCTGACAGGGTTGTTTTACCTGTACCACCCTTCCCGCTTGCAATAGCAATTCTCATTACTTATTTTTTGTTTTAGTGGTCACACAAATTCTGGCCGGTTTGTAACTGATTTTCTAAATAATGTTCAACCAACTCTGTAGGAGTACCTCCCTGAACACCCATGCATACTTCAATATTATTCTGAGCAAACAAATCCTGGGCACGTTGTCCTATTCCTCCTGCAATAATTATATGCACTCCATGGTCGGCTAAAAATTTCGGATACACTCCGGGTTGATGTACCGGAGGCGTGATAAACTCATGGTTTACCACCTTATTTTCTTCAACTTCAACAATAGCAAATTTCTCACAATGCCCAAAATGAGGCGTTATTTGCTCATTTAATGTTGGAATCGCAAATTTCATTTTCATGTTTCGTGTTAATTAGTTTAATACTTATTTATTTTTATTCAACAAATCTTCTCTTATCATCGGATGTCCGCATTGAGGACATTTAATGGAGGTGCACTTAATCCCTTGTTGATGCAGAATTTTCTCACCGCATTTAGCACAAACACAATATCCTCCGGGTCCAAAGGCTCCGCCTTTATTTCTACCTTGACGAAGATTGCCTGAGCCAGCTCCTTTTCCTTTACCCAAACCTTTTCCTTGATTCATAACTAATAATTTTTAATTTTTTAAAAAGCCATTAGCAAGCTATTTGCATCCATTGTAGCAGATTAACATGTTTCAACAAGCTAATGGCTTTTAATCAATCAACTAACCAAGCTTCTTCAATTCAGCTTCCAATCCACTGATTTGATTTTTTAAATAATCAATTTCATCTTCAATGGACTTTTTTCTGTTTTGCTTAGCATCTTCAGGATTTTGGTCAAAGCCAAAATTTGCGAAGCGGAAAAACCCGCCTCTTCGACCTTGGCCTCCACGAAAACCACGGGCCAGTCCTCTGCCGAATGCACCTGTAGCATATCCGGCGAATTCATTACCTGAACAAATACCCATTCCGCGTCCTGTCATTGGACCTTGTCCTAACGGGCCTGTTCTATCTCCTCTTGGCATAATTACCTCCTCTTTTTTGGTTTCTATTGGTACAACATTTACCATGACCAAATCCACCTGCTAAATTCAAAAGTCGCTTTGAGTGGCATGACGGACATTCTAAAACTTCATCATTAAATGTTGTTCTGAACATATGCCCGCAATCTAAACATTTAATAATATTATTTTTAAAATGAATATTTCCACCTTCAATCTCCAGCATTTTACCGCCAATAATAAAATCAGCAATTTTTTTCCGGGCTATTTCAATAAGCCGGGTAAATGTAGACCTGGAAATCTCCATCTCTTCCGCTGCTTCTTCGTGCGAAAAACCTATTTGGTCAGCTAAACGGAAAGCCTCAAATTCATCTAAAAATAAAATTACAGACTCCAGGTCAGCTCCTTTAACACCAATAGGTTTAAAGCTCTTAAAAACCGGTGGCTCAAATACTAATCGATTATTTTTTGGTCTTGGCATATTTTTATAACTAAATTCTGGACAAATATAATGAACATATGTTCATAATGCAAGCTTTTTTTGTATATATTTGTAAAAAATTTTACTATGAATATTCAAGAACAAAAGATAAAAGCTGAAACCAGGCAGGTTAAGGTTGTTTTTAAAAATTTAATAAACGACCATAATACGTTATTCGGAGGAATTGCTTTACAATGGATGGATGAAGTAGCTTATATAACAGCGACTCGCTTTTGCCGAAAAAAAGTAGTCACCGTATCAACAGGGAAAATCGATTTTAAAAAACCCATCCCCTATGGTACAATTGCTGAACTTATTGGTTCTGTCGAAAAAGCAGGTACGGTAAAACTAGAAATTAATGTAAAAATCTTTATTGAAGAAAAATATTCAGACAACAGAGAACTAGCTGTTGAAGGTAATTTTATTTTTGCTGCTGTTGATGATAACAATCTTCCGGTAAAGCTATTCGATTAACCGGTGTATTAAATTAGCTAACCATCACTTAATCTTTTAAAACTAATTTATATTTCACCAATTTACTAACTCGTCTGCCGAAGTTTTAGCGGAGATAGATTTACAAATCTACCCATTTACACTAATAAATAACACCTGAACCAATCAATTCATCTTCATCATACCATGCGGCGAACCTGCCGCCGGCAGGCAAGCTGTCAACTAAAAAACAATTGGTTTTAATTTATTGTGCCAGAACCGACTAGCTCGGCATTTTTATACCATGCTGCAAATTGGCCGGGAGCGATTCCACGCTGTGGTTTTCCAATCAGGGTTGCCCGCTGTAATGGCTGACGATATCTAACCCTAACCAAATAATCTTTCATATCATTTGCTGCTAATTTTAAATCTTCGCGAACCCAATGCACTTCATCCGAAGCAATAAACAGTCCGCTACGATACAATCCCGGGTGGTTGTCGCCTTTGCCGACATAAACAATATTCTCATCAACATCTATAGCAATAACATACATGGGTTTATCCGTACCTCCTATGTTCAAACCTTTTCGTTGCCCGATGGTATAAAAATGGGCTCCACGATGCTTTGCCAATACTTTTCCATCTTCTCTTTGGTATTTATAGGCTTTTGCTATCGCTTTTATATCATCAGAAGTATCTTTGTCACTATAGTAAGTTTCCGGAATCTCTATAATATCAACCTCTTTAGCCTGTAATTGTTGCTGTAAAAAAGTAGGTAAATCTACTTTACCCACAAAACATATTCCCTGCGAATCTTTGCGGGTAGCTGTCGCCAATCCTTGTTCATCGGCAATTTTGCGTACTTCTGGTTTTAACAGTTCACCAACAGGAAACAGTGCCCGCGAAATTTGTGACTGACTAAGCTGACACAAAAAGTAACTTTGGTCCTTGTTCGGGTCTTTCCCGGCCAATAACCGGTATACCGGTTTATTATTTATTATTTTAGTTTCTTTTCGGCAGTAATGCCCGGTAGCAACATAATCGGCTCCCAACTTTAATGCTTCATCAATAAATAAGTCAAATTTAATTTCACGATTACATAATACATCAGGATTAGGCGTGCGACCACGCTCATATTTGGCAAACATATAATCAACTACCCGTTTTCTGTATGGATTGCTTAAATCTACGGTATGTAAAGGGATATCTAATTTTTTACAAACCATTTCAGCAAAAAGTAAGTCATCCTCCCACGTACAATTACTGGTAAGTGTAACGGAAGAATCATCCCAGTTTTTCATAAACAGCCCTGCCACTTCATATCCTTCTCGTTTTAAAAGATATGCAGCAACACTTGAATCCACTCCTCCCAACATTCCTACAACCACTTTTTTCATTGCAAATCCTATTTAAGATTTTCGGATGCAAAGATATTTATTTTGCGATAAACTATCCAAAATTTATCGTTTGATGTTATTACCCGACTACACTTCAATTGTTTTTTAAGTGATTAGAATTGACAATCAGTACATCCCAATCTGTTGATAAGATAATTCTGATATGGAAAATATTTTAAGTAATTTTATCCTTTAAACAGCAAAAGAAATGTCAAAACTTACCATTTATAAAGCTTCTGCAGGGTCGGGAAAAACATTCAGGTTAACCGCCGAATATTTAAAAATTTTATTTTCCAATCAATGGAACTACAAAAAAATTCTGGCCGTAACTTTTACCAACAAGGCTACAGCCGAAATGAAAAGCCGTATTATTCGTGAGCTTTACAAATTATCCCAAAATGAATCATCGCCCTACCTCGAAATCATTCAAGATGATTTAAATATATCAGAAGAATCTATACAGGAAAAAGCAAAGCAATCATTATCCCTGCTGTTGCACGATTACTCCAAATTTTCGGTAAGTACCATTGACAAGTTTTTTCAAAAAATTATCCGCTCCTTTACCCACGAAGTAGGAATCCAACCCGGTTATAGCGTTGAATTAAACCAACCGGAGATATTGTCGCTTGTTGTTGACAAACTATTGCTGGACATTGGAGATAATAAGGATTTACGGGAGTTAACCTTATCATTAGCTGAGAATAAAATTGAACAAGGAAAGAGATGGGATTTTAAAGGAGATATCCTAAACCTGGCCCGTGAAATTTTTAATGAAGAGTTTAAAGCTTTCGACATCCACCTTATTAACAAATTTGGAGATAAACAGTTTGTAAAGGATTATATTTCGCAGCTTCAAAATATCATTGCTCAATTTGAAAATCATTTAAAAAAACTCGCAAAAGAAGCGCTTGCACTCATTGAAAAAAACGGGCTGACTACCGATGATTTTAAAAATCGTAAAACAGGTGTACCAAACTATTTCAATAAAATACATCATCAAAATGTATTTGAGCTAAAACCAAGAACATTAAAAGGAACGGAAGATTATAAAGAATGGATAAGCCAAAGCAGTCCGAAGAAAGAAATCCTTGAAAATGTTCTGGACCATGGTTTATTTAAGCTGTTTACTGAAATGGTAAGCTTTCATCAAAACAACCAGGAAGAATACTATTCGGCCATTGAAATTCGCAAGTTTATCCATACCCTCGGTATTTTAACGGATATCTCCACAAAGTTACACCGCTACTGCGAAGAGCAAAATATTTTCCTCATCTCGGATGCTTCCCAATTGCTTCAGGTCATCATTGATAATAATGATGCACCTTTTATTTACGAAAAGGCAGGTAGTATTTACCGTTTTTTTATGATGGATGAATTCCAGGATACTTCAAAAATCCAGTGGCAGAATTTTAAACCACTCATTGGCAACAGTCTGGCTCAGGGAAATGCCAACCTGGTGGTAGGTGATGTAAAACAATCAATTTACCGTTGGCGTAACAGCGATTGGGAGATATTGTCGGAAAAAATTGAACAGGACTTTACACAATATCAACCCAGGGTAATTCCTCTCAATAACAATTGGCGGAGTAAAAAAAATATTATCGATTTTAATAATTCGGTTTTTTATTATTCATCCAACATATTGCAGCAACATTTCAATCAGGAATTTGAGCAGGCAAGCAGCTCAGAAAACCCATACCAACATAAAATTACTGAAGCCTACCATGATGTAATCCAGCATACTCCGGCAAAAAACAATGGTGGAGGATATATTTATCATGCTTTTGTAGATGAAAAGGGAGAAAATTCAAAAGAGGAAGAAACAGTTTCACAGGTAATCAAAAAAATTGAGCTTTTACAAGATAAGGGATATGCCCTGAAAGATATTGCGGTATTGGTACGTAAAAAAGATGAAGGACAAAAAATTGCCAATGCGCTTGTCGATTACAAAAACAATCACTCATCGGAATACAGGTATGATTTTATTTCCAACGATTCCCTGTTTGTTGCCAATGCTTCTGTTACCCGTTTTATCCTGGCTGTCTTAGAGTATCTGTTAAATGATGAAGATGCCATAAACCGGGCATTCTTAGCTTATGAATATCATCAGTACCTTAAAGATGAAAAGGCAGACAGCGGAAAGCTCCACCACTTATTCAAAAACAACACGAACGAAGAAAAAGGCATCCCTGGCGATTCTGTTTTCCTGGACGGATTTTACGAAACTGCCGAGCAGCTTAAACAATTACCTATTTATGAGCTGATTGACAAAATCATTAAAATTTTCAATCTAAACGAAGTACAATCCGAGCTGCCCTACCTTAAAGCTTTTATGGATATGGTACTGGAATTCAGCAAAACAAAAACGGCCGATATTCACTCTTTTATCAGCTGGTGGAATAAAGAAGGCCATAAAAAGACCCTTTCGGTTTCCGAAAATCAGGATGCAATACGGATTATTACCATTCATTCAGCCAAAGGGCTTGAATTTAAGAATGTGATTATCCCATTCTGTAACTGGAAACTGGACCACAACGCAACACAAACCAATATCCTTTGGTGTAAAACAGAAACCACTCCCTTTAACCAGCTGGATATCATTCCGGTTCAATATTCAAAAAATTTACTAAACACAGTATTTAAAAATCATTACCTGGATGAAAAATTTCATGTATTTGTAGATAACATAAACTTACTGTATGTTGCGTTTACCCGTGCCGAAGAAAATTTAGTTATTTTTTCACCGGCAAAAGGCCAAAAAGATACCCTTAAAGATGTAGGCAGCTTATTAAACTTTACCTATTCCAATTACCAGAATTATAGCAGGGATGGGCAACCCCTTATTGATTTTACACAAAACCCTGAAGATGATAATATCTTTGAATATGGAACACTGGAAAAAACGAGCGAAGAAGAAAGCACTTTTAACGAGATAAAAATCGAATCGTACGAATCGTATGACATTAAAAATAAGCTTCGGCTAAAATTGCATGACCATTCGTTTTTTACCGGCAAAGAAAGCGGTGCTTTTCAACGGGTAAACCACGGCAAAGTGATGCACGAAATATTTGAACATATTCAAACCGAAAGCGATATTCCAAAAGCTTTAGAAAGGCTGCTTTTCGAAGGGAAAATATCGCATCAGGAAAAAGAAGAAATTACCGGACAGATTAACAAAGTGTTTAAAAATAAACAGATAAGAGACTGGTTTAGTAATCAATGGAACGTAAAAACCGAAGCAGAGATCATATTACCGGGTGGTAAAAAAGCTCGTCCTGACAGGGTGATATATAATCAGGAAAAGACGGTGGTGATTGATTACAAATTTGGCGAGAAGGAAGAAGAAAAACATAAAAAACAGGTAAAATCATATATGGAAATGTTACAAAAAATGGGCGACTCCCATGTAAATGGTTATCTGTGGTATGTGGATTTGGGCAGTATTGTTGCAGTTCAATAGTTCTGAGTTCACAGTTTACAGTTTGCAGTTTGCACTTGAACTCAGAACAATGAGCTGCGAACACTAAACTTTTAGTAAAAAATGATTAACAAAAACAATAAAAAAGACAAACAGTGGTAGAAACGAATAAAATATTCCCATGGGGACATAACCGAAAATTTAACGCTTACAGCAACTACTTTAAGCGGACTTTTGGCGAGCGGGTGCAGAAAGTTACCATTGATGCCGGATTTACCTGCCCAAACAGGGACGGAACCAAAGGAAGAGGCGGTTGTACTTATTGCAATAACGATGCGTTTAACCCGTCCTACTGCACACCTGATAAATCTATAACCCAACAAATAAACGAAGGCATTGAATTCCACGAAAAACGATACCGCAGGTCGAACAAGTTTTTGGCTTATTTCCAAGCCTACTCCAACACCTATGCACCAATGGATAAATTAAAAATCATTTATGATGAGGCATTGAGCGTTCCGGGAATTGCCGGATTAGTGATTGGCACACGTCCAGATTGCATTGACGATGAAAAGCTGGAATATTTTCAACAATTATCGGAGAAATATTACATTATTTTAGAGTATGGTATCGAATCGTGCAGTAACGAAACGTTGAAACGCATTAACCGGGGGCATACCTTCGAAGAAGCGGTTGAAGCATTGGAAAAAACTAAAAAATTCGGCATAAAAACAGGGGCTCACTTTATTATCGGGCTGCAGGGCGAAACCAAAGAGTATATTTTAAGCCAGGCCAAAACCATTTCGTCGCTGCCACTCGATACGATTAAATTCCACCAGCTGCAGATTATTAAAGGGACGGCAATGGAAAAAGAATATCATAACCATCCAGAAAATTTTACTTTTTTCGAATTATCAGAATATATCGACTTTTTTGTCCGGTTTATTGAAAGATTGAATCCTGATTTTGTGGTAGAACGGTTTGCCGGAGAAGTGCCACCGCGCTTTTTAGCCGGACCCGGTTGGGGGTTAATCCGTAATGACCAGATTCTGGTAAAATTTGAGAAAAAGCTTAAAGAATTAGATACCTGGCAAGGGAAGTTTTTTGAAAAATAAAAAATTAAATTAAAAACGAATGAACACCTTTTTAAAACATATCGCAGAAGATTTATACAACAGATATGGAGATGAAATCTCCGAACTATGCCTGGTATTCCCTAACCAAAGAGCAGGTTTGTACTTTAAGAAATATCTGTCCGAATTAACCGCAAAACCCATTTGGTCGCCAAAAACAACAACCATTAATGAATTAATGCAGGAAATCTCAGGGTTAACAATCGCAGACCCAATAAAAATCCTGTTCGAGCTGTATCAGATTTATAAACAAGCAAGAAAATCGGAAGAACCTTTTGATGACTTTTATTTCTGGGGTGAAATGATGCTGAACGATTTTGATGATATCGATAAATACCTGACAAACCCTGAGGACCTGTTTAAAAATCTTGAGTCGTTAAAATCCATACAAGACCAGTTTTCATATCTTACCGAAAAACAGATAGAAGCCATCAAACAATTCTGGCAAAGTTTCGACCCGGAAAAACATTCGGTCCACCAACAGGATTTTATTAGTATCTGGAATGTGTTGCCTGATATCTATATAAAATTGAACGAAAGATTAACCTCACTGGGTATTGCATATGAAGGAATGATTTACCGAAAAGTAGCCAATTTACTGGAGGGTAATAAGGTGATTAACCTCTCCCATGAAAAATACATTTTTGCCGGGTTTAATGCCCTGAATCAATGTGAAAAAAATCTCTTCCATTTTTTACAAAATAATCAGCGGGCTGAATTTTTCTGGGACTATGACCAAAGCTTTATTCAAAATATAAACCACGAAGCAGGATTATTTCTACGCGAAAACATCAAAACATTTAAAACACCGCTTAGCTTTTCCAACAAAAATATTTCCCGTTTATCTACCGATCAAAAAAATATTGAAATCATCTCCGTCCCGGGAAATGTAGGGCAGGCAAAAATCATTACAGAAAATTTAAAACAGGCGAATCAGAAAATTACTGAATCTCCTGACAATACAGCGATAGTGTTGGCCGATGAAGATTTGTTGGTTCCGGTATTGCAATCCATTCCCAACAGCATTGAAAATGTAAATATCACCATGGGGTATCCGGTGATTAATACGCCCATTTACAGTCTGCTCGAGCATGTTATTGAGCTCCAAAAAAATGCCCGGAAAAATTCTTTCTATCATAAAGATGTAACCGCTATTCTGAATCATCAATACATTAACACCTATTTTAGCAAAGAAGCCACTAAGCTGGTGCAATTCATACGCACAAATAACCGGATTATGATTGCAAAAGAGGAATTGAACACCAGCGAATTTTTCTCTTTACTGTTCAATAAAATTGAGTCATATGCTCAATTATCCGAATATTTTTTAACCATCCTTCATCATATATATCAATCGCTGAGTGATAATAAAATTGAGGATACCATCCACACGCCATCGCTTGAAAAAGAATATATTTATCACATCTACCTGTCGATAAACAGGGTAAAAGAGGTGCTGCAGGAGCAACAGGTAGAAATCCGAATGGATACATACATCCGGCTTATACGGAAAATCATCCGTAATCTTCGGGTTCCGTTTACCGGAGAGCCTTTATCCGGCCTGCAGGTGATGGGAATCCTCGAAACCCGTTTGCTGGATTTCCAACATCTATTTATCACATCCGTTAACGAAGGCGTATTCCCAAAAACCGAATCATCCTTATCATTTATTCCATATAATTTACGACGCGGATTTGGTTTGCCCACCATTGAGCACCAGGATGCCATTTATGCTTACTACTTTTACCGGTTGATACACCGGGCGCAAGATGTTACCCTGATTTACAACTCAAATACCGACGGGCTCCAAACCGGAGAGATGAGCCGTTTTCTGTACCAGCTAAAATATGAATCACCATTCAATATTACCGAAAAAAGCTTACGGTATGATATTAACATCAATCAAGCCAAAGAGATACGCATAGAAAAAACACCGGAAATTCAGGAAATTTTGCGCACTTACTTATCCTCATCCGGAGAAGAAAAATATTTATCTCCCAGTGGGTTGAGCAACTATTTACGTTGCAAACTAAAATTTTATTTCCGATATGTAGCCGGGCTGAAAGAACAGGACGAGGTAACCGAGGAGATTGACGCTCCTTTGTTTGGTAATATTTTGCACGAAGCAATGGACAACCTCTACCAGCACCTAAAAGGCAAAACCGTTTTGCCCGAAACCCTTTCAGAGATTTTAAAGGACGGACAGCAAATAAATGCTTCCATCGACCATGCTTTTAACAAAAACTATTTTAAGAACCATCAAGCCGACTATTCAGGAAAAAATATCATTATCCGCGAAATCATTGAAAAATATGTAAAAAAACTGGTGAAGAGAGATGCCGAAATAGCACCTTTCAAAATTCTTTCGCTGGAAGATAACTATCAAATTGAGATACCGTTTAACCTAAACGGAACCTCTGAGAGGGTAAAGCTGGGTGGAAAAATCGACCGGGTGGATGAGCTGGATAATCGTATCCGCATTATCGATTATAAAACCGGAAACGATACGCTGGATTATCAAAATATCGAAGCGATTTTCTCCGATAAAAAAAGCGCCCAACGAAGCGTTGTTTTTCAAACATTTCTGTATTCCAAATTTTATCAGGACTTAAAAAAGCCTGAACTACCTGTTATCCCCGGCGTATATTCCGTAAAACATTTATTTGATAACTCATTTGAATATAGAATATACAATACAGAAACAAAAAGTTATATAAATAATTACAACGAAGTAGATGTTGAATACCTGCAGCATCTAACCTATTTAATGGAAAAAATATTTAATCCCGAAATAGCTTTTACACAAACTGAGGAAACCAGTCATTGCGAATACTGTCCATACCAAAAAATTTGCCATCGGTAAAACATTCTCTTAAAACTTTACTCGCTTTTGATTTTTTTGTAATTTAACCGGTTGTTAAAATCTTAAAAATACAGCGATATGGTAGCAAAAAACAAAAAATCAAAAGGTAGAATTGGCATATTAACCGGTGGCGGAGATGTTCCGGGATTAAATCCGGCTATCAGAGCGGTTACCATAAGAGCTTTACGCGAAGGTTATGAAGTGATTGGCATCCGCCGTGGATGGATGGGCCTTGTAGACATGATAAGAGATAAGAACGCTGATAATTCTGAATGCGTAGAGGTTTTAACCGAAACAAGAGTGAACAGAGCGGCTCGAACAGGAGGAACATTCTTGCACTCATCAAGGACCAACCCCAGCCGTGTTGCCCGTTGGAACGTACCCGAACATTTAAAAGATAAATATAACGACCCCCGAAACGACCTGACCAAAGAAGTACTCAAAAACCTCGATTATTTGGGTATTGAGTACCTTATTCCTATAGGTGGTGATGATACGCTGAGCTACGCTGTAAGGCTTTATCGCGAAGGCTTTAAGGTCGTTGCCATCCCTAAAACGATGGATAACGATGTGCCTGGTACCGATTATTGCATTGGATTTAGTACCTGCGTTACCCGCACCATACAAATGACCAATAATTTACGGACCAGTGCCGGTTCGCACGAACGCTTTATGGTGCTCGAAGTGTTTGGCCGCTATGCGGGATTTACGGCCATGTTACCAACCATGGCAGGAGCTGCCAATCGATGCGTAATTCCAGAATATAAATTTAATATTGAAAAACTAACCGAATTGCTTATTGAAGACCGCGCCAATAACCCCAGTAAATACTCTGTGGTGTTAGTATCCGAAGGTGCTATGTTCGAAGGGAGTGAAATGATTTTTGAGAATGAAGCAAAAGATGCATATGGACATGCTAAGCTTGGAGGAATAGGAGATTTGGTTTCAGCAAAAATTAAAGAATATTCGGCCAATTGCTGTAAAGGAAGGCCTATTGGCGTAATTAACCAAAAACTGGGTTATCTGGTACGTGGCGGCGATCCGGATGCTATTGACTCAATTGTTCCGATGGCTTATGGAAATTTAGCATTGGACTTAGTTATGCAGGGAATCCATGGACGATTGGTTGCATTAAAAAACGGCCGCTACGATAATCTTCCAATTGAAGTGGTTGTTGGTTCAAAAAAATTAGTCAACCTAAAAAAATATTATAATACCGAACGGTTGAGGCCTTTTTATAAAAGTTTCGAGATGCAGCCATTGTTTATTATGACCAGCGAGTAAGATAACTTAATTAACCCTGCACATCTTCACCGCTAACCTACCAGCCGGTTTACCAGCTGTAGCTGGAAGGCTGGGAAGCCAAGACGCTAAGGTATTTTAGGAAATCGTGTATTAATAAAATAGAAAAATCCGTTTTATTGTTTAATTAGTTTAAGCTGATTACTGTTGCTTTTTATTTTCATCTCGCAGAGTCTCGCAAAAAAGTTGCTCTAATCAAAGCAGCTATGCCTGAGCATTTAAATAAATTCCAAGGTATCATTTATTACTTGTTTAGTTTAGCTTTAAAATATAATAATGCTCCGTTTTCATAAGGAAATGGTTTAAAACTGAAATTCTTATTTATAAACATTTTTTTTAATTCATCAATCTTATATAGATTCCCATGAATTGTTCCTTTTGATTTTTTTCTTTCTGGAATAGGCACACTACAATAAAATATCCCGTTTGGTTTTAGTATTCTATATAATTCTGAAATAAAATTATCAATATTTTGAAAGAAATTTAATGATAAATTACAAATAGCAATATCAAAGTTGTTCTTTTTAAAAGGCGTCTCACATGCATCAGTACTGAATAGTTCAAATGTTATAAATCCATATTGGTCAAATTTATTTCTGGCTAAACGAAGAAGCCCTGAACTTATGTCAACACCTGCATAGATATTATTATTGTTTAAGAATTTAATAGCATCTCCACTTCCTGTTGCAAATTCTATTATTGTTTTTTGGGATATATTTTCAAATATTTGTCTCAATATTTTATAATGTTCCTGAATAGAAGCATTAAATTTTTTAGGAAAAACAGATTTCTCCATAATTATGTCATAAAAAAAGGAAAATAAATCTACAAGCCAGGGTTTATTCTTTATCAGTTTATTGTTATCATCAAGCAAATGATTAATTCCACTTTTACTGGTAATTTTGACAGAATCTTTAATTTTTATATTATCCATAGTCATCTATTTTTTAACAAAAAAACAAACAAAACATATACTTAAATAAAAACAATGTCAACCTATTTTAGGACGACTCAGGGCAAGCAAGTCCTAATAATCAAAACATTGAACCGATATATTTTATTTATTATCTTTTCACATACTGCTCATCGTAATACTTCTCGTAGTCGCCACTTAAAACATGCTTAAGCCACTCCTCATTTTCAAGATACCAGTCAACGGTTTTTTCCATCCCTTCTTCAAATTGAAGCGAGGGGCTCCAACCCAGGTCCTTTTGAATTTTGGATGAATCGATGGCATAACGCAAATCGTGCCCGGCACGGTCTTTTACCAAAGTGATAAGCTTTTCGGATTCTCCTACTGCCCGGTTAAGCTTTTTGTCCATGATTTTGCAAAGCATACGAATCAGTTCAATATTTTGCCACTCATTATTCCCTCCAATATTATACGTTTCGCCGACATTTCCCTGATGAAAAACCAAATCGATAGCCTTAGCATGGTCTTCCACATACAACCAGTCACGAACATTTTCGCCTTTCCCGTAGATAGGGATTAATTTCTTATTCTTAATATTATTGATGGCTAAAGGAATTAACTTTTCGGGGAACTGATTAGGCCCATAATTATTAGAGCAATTGGTTATTACAACCGGTAATCCAAAGGTATGATAGTAAGCCCTCACCAGATGGTCGGAGCTTGCTTTGGATGCTGAATAAGGGCTCCGGGGGTCATACGAAGTTTCTTCGGTAAACAAACCCTCATCACCCAGCGAGCCGTATACCTCGTCGGTTGAGATATGATAAAAAAGCTTTTCGTCTTTATTCTTCCAGTTAGCTCTTGCAGCATTTAGCAGGTTAAGTGTACCCACTATATTGGTTTTAATAAATTCATCAGGGTTTGCAATGGAGCGGTCGACATGCGACTCGGCAGCCAGATGAATTATATTATCAAATTGATATTTTTCAAATAAATCAAAAATAAAATCATCATCTACGATGTCGCCTTTTACAAATTTGTAATTGGGAGCTTTTTCTATATCTTTTAAATTTTCGAGGTTTCCGGCATAGGTTAATTTATCCAAATTGATAATTTTATAATTCGGATATTTTTTGACAAACAACCGTACTACATGTGAACCAATAAATCCGGCTCCGCCGGTTATTAAAATGGACTTACTCATTATCTCTGTTTTTTTTTATTTCGTATATATTTTTCCCATTTCCATGCCGACAACAAGGTTTCTTCTAATTCTATCCCGGTTTCCCAGCCCAATTCACTATTCGCCAGGGATGTATCGGCATAAACCGACTCCACATCCCCTGCTCTTCGGCCAACAATTTTATAATTTAACTTTTCGCCGGTAGCTTTTTCAAAAGCTTTCACAATCTCCATTACCGATGAGCCCTTTCCTGTTCCCAGGTTAAACATTTCAAAATTCTTTTTATTTTTTTGGTCTATCAATCGTTTTATCGCTACTACATGCGCTTTGGCCAAATCCACTACATTAATATAATCACGAATAGCTGTTCCGTCGGGGGTATTATAATCGTCGCCAAACACGTTTAATTCCTCGCGAATTCCGATAGCTGTTTGAGTAATAAAGGGAACCAGGTTGTCGGGAACACCTAATGGCAACTCTCCTATCAATGCCGAAGGATGTGCACCTATAGGATTAAAATAACGTAATGAAATAGCTTTAAAATCCTTATGTGCATACATCACATCCTGAATAATCTCTTCAGCAATTTGTTTAGTGTTTCCGTAAGGTGAGGTTGCTTTTTTTATAGGTGCACTCTCATCGGCCGGTAGTTTATCCGGTTGGCCGTAAACCGTAGCAGAAGATGAGAATACAATATTTGGAATATGAAATGCTAACATCTCCTCCAGTAAATTCATTAATGAAACCAGGTTATTTTGATAATATTTTAACGGTTTTTCTATCGATTCTCCCACTGCTTTATAGGCAGCAAAATGGATAACAGCATCCAGTTTTTTATAAATCCTAAAGAAATTGTGCAATTTATCTTTATCACAAATATCAAACTGTTCAAAAAAAGGCCTTCTTCCAGTAATATCAGCTATTCCATCTAATACAGATTTATCCGAATTGGACAAATTATCAATAATAACTACATCAAAACCTTCGTTCATCAATTCAACCACGGTATGCGAACCAATATAACCGGCACCACCGGTAACTAATACAAGTCTATTCATGTATTTCCAATTTTTCAATACCTAACAAAATTAAACATAATAAAATTAATCGTTAACATCAAACAGAAGAAAGATATTATAACGACCTTGAGCTCTGGCATGAATATTATTGGCATTAAGAGAATTTTCAATATCTTTGTGATAGAAAATAGCAGCTTGTTGGACATTAAAAAACACATAAAAGAATTATTACTTATTGAAAACCAGGGTGTAGTAATTCCTGGCCTAGGAGGATTTGTTGCTGAATATGAGCCGGCAGCTTTCGATGTTTCTGAAAATAAATTTTTACCACCCACCCAGAAAATTCATTTTAATCCAGCATATTCTTTTAGTGATAAGAATCTTGTTGATTTTATTGCCCAAAAGGAAAAAATAGATACAGATAAAGCCAATTTGCATCTTAAAGAATTTGTTACTCAGGTTAAAAAGCAATTAAAAGCGGGGAAAGATGTTGATTTTCCGGAGATAGGAACACTCCACCGGAATCCTAAGGGAAATATTCTGTTTACCTGGGACAAACGGTCAAACCTATTGGCAGAGGCTTTTGGTTTAAAAAATTTAGCAGCCAAACCCATTGAGCAACCAGCTAGGCCAACTGTTGCGATTAAGAAAAAATCTAAAACCGTCAAAAAAATTTTTATTGCTATTGTTTCGGCTGCAGCCATTTTAATAATTATTGTCTTAAGCTGGTATTTAACCGATGGTTATAAAAATTTTGATTTTATAGCATCAAACAAATCTATTCCTAAAAAAAATAACGCAGTAAAAAAACCTAAGTCAAAAACTTATCTTGACAGCATAGCCAAGGCAGACAGTATAAAAGCAGTTATTAATGAAACCATTGATGAAACAACGGATAAAAAAGAAGCGCTATTTTATCAGGAACCGGAAATAAAACCAGCAAAAGACCAACAGCAATTTCTCCAATTTCATATTATCGCAGGAAGTTTTAAAAAAATGGAAAATGCAGAAAAATATTGCAGCGATTTAAAAACAATGGGCTATGAACCTGAAATTATTGAATCAGGCAAAAATCTTCTCCGAATATCTATCTATTCATATCCTGATGAAATATCAGCATTAAAAAAATTATACAAGCTACGTGAGACTTCGGAAATAAAATCGGTTTGGATTTTAAAAACTCTTTAATTTTTGGGTAATATCATCCCCTCTTGAAACATCAATAAATAAAGTTTTTAACCCCAGTTTATTTGCTGATTCAATATTTTCGGCAGAATCATCAACAAATAGGGTTTCTATTGGTTTCAGGTTACTATCTTTTATTACATATTTAAAAACTTCCAAATCGGGTTTTCGCATACCCATATCAAACGAATAATAGACCTTTTCGAACAGGCTCTTTAATTCAATTCCATATTGGTATTTTAAATCCTGATTATATTTATGATAATGAATAATATTGGTATTACTTAAAAGAAATAACCGATATTTCGATTTCAAATTTTGAAGCAACTTGATCCTTTTTTTGGGAAAATCGAGCAGCATGGCATTCCAGGCATCATCTATTTTTGCCGCAGAAACATGATTGTTAAAATGAGCTTGTAAATCGATATGAAATTTTTCGGGGGTAATCAACCCTTTTTCCAAAAAATCGAATAAATCAGACTGGCGTAGCAAAGTATAACTCTCCTCAAAATTATCAAATCCCATTTCTTTCATTGCGTTTACTGTCCTATTGCTATCGATATTAATGATCACATTACCCAAATCAAAAATGATATTCTTAATTCCTTCCATGTTTATTTTTTTCTTATTTAAAGAACAAAAATAGAAAAGTTTTAAAAATTCAGTTATCTTTTCCTAATTTTATACAAAATCTTTGGATATGAACCGAGCCATGACAATAAATTTGACACACACCCGCATGATTATAATAAAATTAAAAAACGAGTGAGGCGAGAATTTGATTTATCATGGCGAGCTGCATCCGACCTTTGAAAATTAAAAATATAAACGGATGAAAATTCAAAATACGCATTATCATACTATTTGGGTAAGCAAAAACGATTCGCAGATCATCCAGGTTATCGACCAGCGATTTTTACCTTTTCAATTTATAATTCAGGATTTAAAAACTGCTACTGATGTTTATAAGTCGATCAAAGAAATGTGGGTGCGCGGAGCTCCATTAATTGGAGTAACCGCAGCTTACGGGATGTGCCTGGGATTAATCGAGGTAAAAAATGAAAAAAAATCTGATCAAGCCATAAAAGCTTTGGCTGATTATCTGAAATCTGCTCGTCCAACAGCTGTTAACTTACAACATGCTGTTGATTTAATCCTTAACGGGATAAAATCCCTGAACACCCTAAATGAAAAAATAGATAAAGCTTTTGAATTGGCGAACCGATTAAAAGAAAAAGAAATTGAAAATTGCAGGTTGATAGGAACTTTTGGTTTGCCGCTGATTGAAAAGATAAGCCAAAAGAAAAAAGGAGGCACCGTAAATATCCTGACACACTGCAATGCCGGTTGGCTGGCTTGTATTGATTATGGTACGGCTACAGCGCCTATTTACCTGGCGCATCAAAAAGGAATTAAAATTCATGTTTGGGTAGATGAAACACGCCCGAGAAACCAGGGTGCCAGGCTAACCGCATTTGAACTTGAACAGGAAGGAGTTCCACACACTGTAATTGCCGATAACACAGGAGGACTGTTAATGCAAAAAGGAATGGTAGATATGGTAATCGTAGGCAGCGACCGCACCACCGCAAGCGGCGATGTGGCCAATAAAATTGGAACCTATTTAAAAGCACTGGCCGCCTTCGATAATCAAATTCCATTTTATGTGGCTTTGCCACTTTCTACCATTGACTGGGAAATTGATGACGGACTAAAAGAAATAACCATTGAAGAAAGAGACCCTGACGAAATAAAATTTGTAGAAGGATGGCATGAAAATAAAATCACCAGCATTAGTATTACACCCGAAAAAAGTAAAGCTGCAAATTATGGTTTTGATATTACTCCGGCTAAATATGTTACTGCTTTAATCACTGAGAAAGGAATTTGCAAAGCAAATAAACAAGACCTGGAAAAACTGAAAAAATGAAACATGAAGAGGGTTACATAAAATTTAATATCGAGTGGGAAAAACAATCCATTGACCTTCCTGACCAACTTTTCCTTTCAATGAATTTATGGAGGCAAAAGTTGTATGTAATGGAATTGATTGGTGCTTTTGCTGATGGTGTCGGATTCGGAAATATAAGTATTCGCAATCACAACAATCAGTTTTTTATTACCGGCTCGGCAACCGGAAACATTCAAAAACTTTTCCAAAAGCATTATGCTTTGGTGAAAAATTTTGATTTGGAAAATAATTACATCCATTGTACAGGTCTGACTAAAGCCTCATCCGAATCATTAAGTCATGCCGCAATATATCAATCTAACCAGGAAGTGAATGCAGTTATTCATATCCACAGCCAAAAATTTTGGAAAAAATATATTCATCATTTACCAACAACAAACGAAAATGCAGCTTTCGGCACACCAGAAATAGCACGTGAAATTTCTACATTAACCACAAAGGAAAAGGGAATCATTATCATGGGCGGGCATCCCGAAGGTATTATTTCGTATGGGAAATCATTAGATGATGCAGGAAATATTTTATTAAAATACTATCAAATCCTATAATGTTATGACAAAAGTTGCAATCATTGGCGGTTCGGGATTAGAAGATCCCGATATTCTAAAATCGCCAAAAACAATTGAAGTGGGAACACCCTATGGTGCTCCATCATCGGAGTTGACTACCGGAAAAATTGGAGATACTGATGTTGTCATCTTATCGCGACACGGGAAAAAACATACCATCCCTCCTACTGAAGTGAATAACCGGGCCAATATCCGGGCATTAAAAGAGCAGGGTTGTGATTATATCCTGGCAACAACAGCGTGCGGCAGTTTGCGCGAAGAAATCAACCGTGGCGACCTGGTACTGTTAGATCAGTTTATAGATTTTACCAAACACCGGCAGACCACTTTTTTCGAAGAATTTGAACCCGGTGAGATGAAACACACGGTTATGGCTGATCCTTTTGATGCCAGCCTCAGGAAATTATTAACCCAGTCGGCAGAAGAGTTAAAACTTAATTTTCATAAAAAGGGAACGGTTGTAACCATCGAAGGTCCAAGATTTTCAACCCGGGCAGAATCCAACATGTTCCGCATGTGGGGTGCCGATGTAATTAACATGTCCACAGCGCCTGAGGCAATTTTAGCCAACGAGTTGGGAATCCCGTATACTGCCATTGCCATGAGCACCGATTACGATTGCTGGAAAACCGACGAAGAACCGGTAAGCTGGAAAGAGATTATCGAAATTTTTAACCAGAATGTACATAACGTAATTGATTTGATTTTGGAAACGCTTAAAAAACTATAAAATCATAGAAAGGGGCACTATGATTTATCCAATTGCTGCAGACCTAAAATAAATCAACTCTGCTTGGTTTTAATAAAATTTTATTTAGCGAAGACCTTATTTATTTGTCTTAGAGCCATTTTTTTTGTAATTTTCATCAATAATTAAAAATTCCAAAAATTATGAAAAAATTATTTTATTATTAGTTGTAGCGTTTTTTTTAGGTGGAATTTTTAGTGCTAACGCACAAAATAAATTTGAAAAAAACTGAAAAGAAGGTGTTATTTTTTCTTACAAACGGAAACCTTCTGAACTGTTTAAGAAAGATAGCCCTTTAACTTTAATCGTTAAAAATGGATAACCAAAACGACTACACTGTAAAGGTAACATTTTATGTAAATTATCACTGGGGTATAGATTTAATGGCTACAAGTAACCAACAAGAAGTTACTGTTAACCCTAAAAAAAACATTCATCTATAATGTTAAAAAGAAAGGATTTGACAATTTTACTTTTTCAAACAAAAATTTAAAAGACGACGATTTTAGTTTTGAACTTGTAAAAATTACTATAAAGAAACAAACCAAAAAAAATAATTATGCTAAAAGAAAATTCTAATACAATAAGTAAGAAGTTTATTATTTGGTCATTAAGCATTGTTTTAATTGCTTCACTCGCAATAAATCTGTTTTTAATTCGTGAGAATAATGCAAAAATAGTTGACCAACAGATATTGCTGAATAAAAATGAACAAATTGCAAAAAATCTTAAAACAGCAAAAAGTGAAATCAAAAGGTTTAAAGGCATTTCGGTTAAATTAGACGAAGTAGTTAAAGATGCAACTAAAAAACTGGAAGAAAAAGAACAAAAAATAAGAGTGCTATTAGGTGAAAAGAAACTTAAAGAAGCAGAAAATCTTCGTTTAATCAATGAGATTGACTCCATCAAAGAAAAGTATCTTGATGTAATTGATTCCTTATTAATAGTCAGAGAAAAAAATAAAACCCTAAATAATACCATAAATTTAATGTCAGATAAGATTGATGATCTTAGCACAAAATTGGGATATGCCACTAGGTTAGATATAGAAAATCTGACGGTAAAACCATTAAGAAGTTTTGCAAATATAGAAATGCAAACAGGCATAGCTAAAAGAACCCTGAAAATTAAGATTTGTTTTGATGTGATGGATAATAAGGCTACCGATCCGGGAATGAAAGACTTTTATATCAGAATTCTCACACCAGAAGCAGAAGTGTTAACTGATGCTGAAGCTCCACTAATATTTATGCATCCTGAATTAAAACAACAAGTTGTTTATTCAATGGCAGAGAAAATAAACTATAAAAATCAGAAAACAAATATTTGTGCGGAATGGCAAGGAACAAAAAAGTATAAACCGGGTTTATATATTGTTGAAATTTTTACAAAAGACAATAAATTAGGTACCACTACATTCTCATTGAGATAAATCTTTAATAAAATATGGCATAAATAAGCTAATTCTAAAGATGAATTAGCTTATTTTTATTATTTTAAGGGGTTTTAATTCAATTTTTATGATTCAAAAACTAAATATACTCTTTATCATTTCATTTTTATTTACCCAATCCATATATTCTCAAAAAGAGTATAGGTTGAATAATATCAAGTTTCTTGGGAATAACCATATATCAAATGAAATGCTTTTAAAGCAAATGAATACCCAACCGAAAAAGAAGATAGAAAAACTATTAATCTGGAAGCGAAACCCTGAATTCACCAAATTTGTATTAGAAAACGATATCAACCGCCTTAAGACTTTTTATAACAGAAACGGTTTTTTGACACCTAAAATCAGTTACAAATTAGACACTTTACGATTTAACAGGATTAATGTTTTTATAAACATAGAAGAAAACAACTTTGTAAAAGTAGGAGAAGTAAACCTGAAATTTAAAGGCGATAGTTTGGATGTTAAATTTATTGGCTTATTAACTTCTAAAATAATCTTACATCCAGGTCAAAGATTTGTGGATGAGCATGTATTTAAATCAGTATCATCTATACAACAAACCTTTGCTGATAATGGTTATCCGTTTTCCAAAACCAACTACCACATTCAAGTTAAACAAGACAGCCTGGTATCAGATATTGACTTTGATATCCATTCGGGCGAAAAAAGTTTTATTGGAGATATTTCCATACATGGCGATTCAATTGTACCCAAAAAAATTATTGATAAAAATATTGAATTTGAAACAGGCGACATTTACAAACAAAAAATTATTGACAAAACACAACAAGAAATTTTTAACACTGAATTGTTTCAATATGTTATCATAAGATCATTAAAAAATAAGGTTAAATTAAACCATATACCTGTTGAGATACATGTACAGGAGTTGCCAAGATGGAATTTTGAAGCAGGTGTTGGATATGGAACAGATGACAGGCTAAGATTATCAATGGCAATGACTAAACTCAATTTTTTAGGAGGAACCAGGAAGCTGATTTTTAAGGCCAAGACATCCTATTACACACCCTATAATTTTGATGTTAAATTTATTCAGCCAAATTTTTTTATACAAGACCTGGACTTTATAATTAATCCTTTTTATGTAAAAGAAAGAGAAAAAAGTTATGAAATTGAGCGCTTAGGTGGAGGGTTAACATTTCAATATCAGCTTAATAAAAATTTAAGCACAGACTTAACCTATACTATCGAAAAAGACAATATTCTCGAAACTTCCGATTTGCAATTAAACCCTGATGAATTAAAACATAATAAAGGAATGATTTCGTGGGGAACACAATTTAATTCTACAAACAACTTTTTTAATCCAACCAAAGGATTAAAGCTAAAAGGAAACGTTACTTACTCGGGTTTAGGTTTTAATACAAAGTTCCATTATTACAGGTTGGATTTATCGCTCAAAAATTATTATCCGGTAAGTTCAGAAATTACGCTGGCAACAAAATTGATAGCAGGTGTAATGCAGGCCATACAAAACGATCCCGAAACACCAATTGGTGACCGCTATTTTGCTGGAGGGGCAACATCTTTAAGAGGTTGGGCAAGACATGAAATATATCCAGAAAATATTGAAAGCACTGCTATTGGTGGAAATACTCTATTAGAAGGAAGTGTTGAATTGCGTTACCCTATTTACGATATTTTCAAAGGTGCCTTTTTTGTGGATTTTGGAAATGTATGGACAAATTCCTATAGCTACAATTTCAGCAAATTACATTATAACACAGGTATAGGTTTACGCGTAGAAACACCCATT
>Ga0209931_1000010_pt1 | contig 118743 bp, 96 predicted proteins | sample SalPonR1_B_D1_MG_FD_185697 | JGI IMG/M metagenome (GOLD analysis project Ga0209931, IMG submission 185697) | Salt pond soil microbial communities from South San Francisco under conditions of wetland restoration - Salt Pond MetaG R1_B_D1_MG... ...
ATGGATCAGCTGCTCGGGTATCTCCATGCCGTAGCTGCCGGTGGCGAGCTCGGCGAAACGCACCCCCACGGCGAGCAGGCAATCCACCTTCGCGAAGGCGTTGCGGGCCGCCGGCACCGCCGAGGGTCCGAAACCCATGCCGGTGTGCAGGGCGTGGTCGTGGGGGAATACGCTGATGCCCTGCATCGTCGTCGCGACGGGCGCGCCGAGCAGATCCGCGATCTCCACGCTGTACTCCGTGGCCTCGCGGGCACCCCAGCCGAGGTAGAGGCCGGGCCGTTCCGCCGCCAGCAGCAGCTCCGCCGCCCGCTCTACCAGGGCGGCGTCGGGCGCCGGAGGCTCGTACGAGGGCCGGTAGAGCTGCGGCTCGTCGACGTCGGCCGTGAACATCTGCACGTTGCTCGCGATCTCCACGAACACGGGCCCGGGCAGCCCGGAGGTGGCAATCTCGGCTGCCTCGTAGATCTTCGGCACCACGTCCTCATGGCGGTCCACCAGGAAAGCCGCCTTTGTGATGCCGTCCAGCACCTGCTGCTGGTCCAGCTCGTGCAGCTGATAATGCCGGCCCGAGTCGCGCCGGATACCGCCGGAGATCACCAGCAGCGGCACGCCGTCCAGATACGCCTCGCCGATGCCGCTCATGGCGTGGGTCATGCCGGCGGCCGGCACGATCACCAGGCAGCCGATGGAATCCGAAACCCGGCTCCAGGCCTCGGCCATGAAGCTGCCGCCCTGTTCGTGGGTGACCAGCACCGGCGTGATCTGCTCGCTGCGGTTCAGCTCGTCGTAGATCTCGGTGTTGTGCACCCCCGGCACGCCGAAGGTGTAACGCACACCGATATTCTCCAGGGCTCTCGCCGCGAGCCAGGCGCCGCTGCGTTTCATGTCCGCTCTCCGTTGCTCACAGGCGCCCGGGCGTCGGACGCAGGTGGTAGTCGAATCCCCGGCCGTTCAGCCGCGCGTTCATCCAGAGTATCAGCATACCCTCGATCTCACGCGCGTAGCGCGCCGGGCCCACGTCCAGCGCCTCGAGACCGAGCTCCCGGACCAGCTCCGCGACCCGCGCCTTCGCCGCCGCGTCGTCGCCGGCCAGCGGGATGGTCACCGGCCCGCCCGCGATGGAGGGATCCGCCATGGTCTGCCAGGAGAGCGTGTTGAACGCCTTCACCACCCGCGCGCCCGGGGCGGCCGCCTGGATGCGCTCCGTGATGGAGTCGTCGATGGTCCGCACCGCCAGCCGGTCGTCGGTGAAGCGGAACGGATTGGTGGGATCGATGACGAGCTTGCCGGTGAGATCCCCCAGACTCTCGGCCACCTCGACCGCCACCGCGGCGGGCACGGCGAGGATGACGATGTCCGCCGCCGCCGCGGCGCCGGCCGGGGACGCCGCGGAAGCCTCTCCCGGCGTGCTTTCGACGAGTTCGCGCACCCGTTCCGCCTCCGGCGTCCGCGAGCCGTAGACCACCGTATGGCCGAGTCCGGCGAGCCGCGGGCCCAGCGCGCCGCCGACGTCTCCGGTGCCTATGACGGCAATAGTCCCGCTGGTCGCAGCCTGCGCTGGCGCAGCGGCGATGAGGAATATCGCAGTGATCACTTTGAAAAGCTGTGGCATCGTCACCATCCTGTTTGTCTGTACCGTGCAGGAGGGCCTTCAGGCCCGACCGCGTTCCGCGCCTGAAGGCGCTCATACAAGGTCCCTGTAGGAGGGGCTTTAGCCCCGATTCATTAACCAGTCGGGCCTGAAGGCCCTCCTACATGATAGCCCGACGCCGCACGAACGAGAGCCATCGATGTTTCCGCTACGCGACGAGAATCCGCACTTCCTGACGCCCTATGCGACCTGGGGTCTGATCGGGCTGAACGTGCTCGCCTGGGTGCTGGTGCAGGGCCTTGGCACGGAGCCGGCGCTGTCGCGCTCGATGTGCAACCTGGCGCTGATCCCCGGCGAGGTGCTGCAGACGGCGGCGCCCGGCACCCGCGTGCCGCTGGGGCCGGGCATCACCTGCGTGCTCGGCGGGAGCTCCACCTGGTACACCACCATCACATCCATGTTCCTGCACGGCGGCTGGTTCCACCTGATCGGCAACATGTGGTTCCTCTACATCTTCGGCAACAACGTCGAGGACTCGATGGGCCACACCCGCTTCGTGATCTTCTACCTGCTGTGCGGTCTCGCGGCGGCGGCGCTGCAGACCGTGTTCGACCCGGACTCCACCATCCCCATGGTGGGCGCTTCCGGCGCCATCGGCGGCGTCATGGGCGCCTACATCCTGCTGTACCCGAAGGTGCGGGTGCACATGCTGATCGTGTTCGGCTTCTACATCACCACCATCGCCGTACCCGCCGTATTCATGCTGGGTTACTGGTTCCTGCTCCAGCTCATCAGCGGCTTCAGCACCCTCGGCTCGCAGGGAGGCGGCGTCGCGTTCTGGGCCCATGTGGGCGGCTTCGTCGCGGGCGGCCTGCTCATCCTGCTGTTCCGGGACCCACGGCTGGTCAAACGTCACCCCAACCACGGCTGGAACCCCCGCGGCTGACTCACCGTCCGGTCGGAAAAACTCCGCCGGCGCTCGCCCACGCCGACATCGGGGGGGCGACATCGGGGATTGAAAGGGAAGGTCCGCGGCACCATGTCTGCGTTCCAGAGGCAACCACCATCCCCGTAACGCAGTGAACGAACGCAACGAACAGACAGAACCCCGCGCCGAGGAAGAGACCACGGAAACCCGCGTCCCCGAGGACGTGCTGCTGGTCCTGCCGGTGCGAAATCTCATCGTCTTCCCCGGCGCCGTGACCCAGGTGGCGCTCGGCCGGGAGGTTTCCATCGCCGCGGCCCAGGAGGCGGTGAAGAACGATCGCAAGCTCGGCCTGGTGCTGCAGCGGGATCCCGCCGTTGACGAGCCCGGACCGGAAGATCTTTACAAGGTGGGGACCGTCGTCAGCGTGGTGCGCTACATCACCGCGCCCAACGGCATGCACCATCTCATCTGCCAGGGCGAAGAGCGCTTCCGGGTGCTCGATTTCGTACCCGGCCTGCCGTTCATGGCCGCACGTTTCGATACCATCCCCGAACCGAAGGGCGCCGGCCCGGAAGCCGAGGCGCTGGCGAATCACGTCAAGCAGAAGGCCGGAGAGCTGATCCAGCTGCTGCCCCAGGTGCCGCCGGAGCTGCCGACGGCGCTGCAGAGCATCGAGTCGCCGGGACTGCTGGCCGACCTGGTCGCCGGGCTGATCGACATCAAGCCGGCGGAGAAGCAGTTCATCCTGGAGACGATCGAGGTGCGTGAGCGTCTCGAGCGGCTGGCGGAATTCCTGACCCACCGCCTGAAGGTGCTGAAGCTCTCGAGAGAGATCGACGAGCAGACCCAGGACAAGATCGACGAGCGCCAGCGTGAGTACCTGCTGCGCGAGCAGCTGAAGACCATCCAGAAGGAACTCGGCGAAGACGAGGGCGCGCCCGAGGCAGAGGAAATCGAGCAGGCCATCGACGAGGCCGGCATGCCGCCGGAAGCCGAGAAGCAGGCCCGCAAGGAGCTGAAACGCTTGAAGGCGATGCCCGAGGCCGCCGCGGAGCATTCCATGATCCGCACCTACCTCGACTGGCTGACCTCCGTGCCCTGGTCGAAGGAGGACGAGGAAAACATCGACATCGCCCGCGCCCGGCAGATCCTGGACGAGGATCACTACGGGCTGGACAAGGTGAAGCGCCGCATCCTCGAATATCTGGCCGTGCGCAAGCTCAACCCGACCGGGCGCAGCCCCATCCTCTGTTTCGTGGGCCCGCCGGGCGTCGGCAAGACCTCGCTGGGCCAGAGCATCGCCCGCGCCCTGGGTCTCGAGTTCGTGCGCGCGAGCCTCGGCGGCGTGCACGACGAGGCCGAGATCCGCGGCCATCGCCGCACCTACATCGGCTCAATGCCGGGCTCCGTCGTCCAGAGCATCGTCAAGGCGGGCACCCGCAATCCGGTGTTCATGCTGGACGAGATGGACAAGCTCGGCGTGGGTTTCCACGGCGACCCGTCATCGGCGCTGCTGGAGGTGCTGGACCCGGAGCAGAACTCCACGTTCAAGGACCACTACCTGGACGTGCCCTTCGATCTCAGCAAGGTGCTTTTCGTCGGCACGGCCAACGTGCTGGACAACATCCCGGGACCGCTGCGCGACCGCATGGAGGTGATCGAGCTGCCCGGCTACACCCAGGAGGAGAAGCTGGAGATCGCCCGGCGTTATCTGGTGGGCCGCCAGCTCGAGGCGAACGGACTGAGCGGCGAACAGGCTTCCATCGACGACGAGGCGATCGAAAAGCTGATCGACGGCTACACCCGCGAGGCCGGCGTGCGCAACCTCGAGCGCCAGATCGGCGCGGTGCTGCGTCATGCCGCGATGAAGATCACCGAAGGCACGGCGGACTCCGTGCACGTGGCCGCGGACGACCTGCAGTCGATCCTCGGCGCGCCGAAGTTCGAGAGCGAGGTGGCGCTGCGCACCAGCGTGCCCGGCGTGGCCACCGGCCTCGCCTGGACCCCGGTGGGCGGCGACATCCTGTTCATCGAAGCCACCCGCATCCCCGGGCAGGGCAAGCTGATCCTCACGGGCCAGCTCGGCGACGTCATGAAGGAGAGCGCCCAGGCGGCGCTCAGCCTGAACAAGAGCCGGGTCGACCGGCTCGACGCCGCCGTGAAGGAACTGGAGGACAGCGACGTGCATATCCACGTGCCCGCGGGCGCCATCCCGAAGGACGGGCCGAGTGCGGGCGTGGCGATGTTCGTCGCCGTCGCCTCGCTGCTTAGCGGCCGCAACGTGCGCAAGGACGTGGCGATGACCGGCGAGATCAGCCTCCGGGGCCTGGTGCTGCCGGTGGGCGGCATCAAGGAGAAGGTGCTCGCGGCGCTGCGCGCCGGCATCAACACCGTGCTGCTGCCCGCGCGCAACAAGAAGGACCTGGAAGACGTGCCGGAATCGGCCCGCGATCAGCTGGAGTTCATCTGGCTGGAGAACGTGGACCAGGCGCTGGAAGCGGCGCTGGAACCGGAGAACCCGGCGGACAAGTCCGAGGCCGCGTAAATCGGCACGTAGGAGGGCCTTCAGGCCCGATTTTCCAAAGGAATCGGGGCTAAAGCCCCTCCTACAGGCCCTCCTGCGTCATTCCTCGTCGAGGAATTCCTCTTCGAAGAAGTCGTCCATCGGCGGATCGCCGTCGTAGATGAGGTACTCCCGGCGCTGCAGGTAGGAGCTGCGGACGAAGAGGTAGGGATCGTTCGACGCCTCGATCTGGGAATCGACGGCGAGCAGCCGTGCCCGCATGTCGATGATTTCGAGCACGAAGAGCTTGTCGCGGATCGAAGACTCGTCGATGTAGTACAGGCCGTTGAAGCCGATGTCCGCCGGCCGCGAGATCGCGTCGCGCAGCGTCGCCGGCCCCAGGAACGGCAGCACCACGTAGGGTCCGGCCGGCACACCCCACACCGCCAGGGTCTGGCCGAAATCCTCGTTGTGTTTTTCCAGCCCGATGTCCGAGCCGACGTCGATCAGCCCGCCGAGCCCCACCGTGGTGTTCACCAGCAGGCGGCCGGTGTCCGACAGGGCCGCCCCCGGCTTGCCCTGGAGCAGGTTGTTGAAGATGACGAAGGGATACCCGAGATTGCTGAAGAAATTGCCGACACCCTGGCGTACCAGCGACGGCGTGACCTTCTTGTAGCCCTTTGCGACCGGCTTCAGCAGCACGCGGTCGAAGGCGTCGTTGAACTGGTAGGTCACCCGATTGACCGGCTCCAGCGGGTCGGGGGTCGCGCCGGGGTATTCGGGTTGCGACGCACAGCCGCCCAGGAACGGGACCAGGAGGACGGTCAGCAGGAACGGGCGGACCAGGCTCTGCCGGCAGGGCTGCATACGGTGGCTCTCAAGGACTGTCGGATTCTCGGATTGCTCGCCGGATCAGTACGCCGCTGCGCACTGAATCCTGCGGCGACTCCTCGCGACTATAGAAGGCCGACGGCGGCATAGTCCAGCCTGACTCCGTCAATCACTTCCGGGGACAGCCGCGCACCCTGAAGATGTGGCTCACCTCCGTCCGCCCGTCCACGCTCAGCTCGAAGCGGATGTTGCCATCAATCCGCTCGTTCGGATGCAATCGCCAGCGGAAGGATTCGGGGCCGAAGACGGCCCTTCCGAGCTTGCGAAGCGTGAGCGACCGGCGATGACGGGACTGGCCGTAAACGTGCGCAATATGGGGAAATTCCCAGGTCTGCTCCACGTTCAGCCATTGGCGTGACGGCGCGATCGCCAGCACCGACACCAGAAATACGGTCTGGGAGTCGCATGAGACCACCGACTCGCGCGGCATGACGATCTCCCCGCTCGCCACCGCCTTCATCTCGCTACGTATGACTGGCCCGACTGCCGGGCCCGGCATCTCACCCGCCCAGACCTTGAGAATGCGGTAATCCTCGGGAGACACGTCCTGTCCCGCACAGCCCAGCGCCGCAAGGCACAGCGCCGCGAGGCACAGCGCCGCGACAGCCGGAATCAGGCGCAGCTCAGTTCGCCGCCGCATGGTGGTTTACCGACATCGACAGACCGGCGTCCTTTCCCGATAATCCCTGCGCGCGCCGCGGGAGTACTGCATGTTCCATATCGTCGATACCGATATCTTCGATCGCCCCTTGCTGGACGAGCTCTGCGAACTGACCACCGCCGTGCGGACCGTCGCCAAACCGGCGGAGGGCGCCCGCTTCCTGCAGCATCTGCTGCCTACCCGGCGGGCGATGCTCTATTTCACCCAGCCGAGCACCCGCACGTTCCTGTCGATGAACAACGCCTGCCACGTGCTCGGCATCCGCACCAGCGAGATCCGCAGCCCGGAGGTTTCCTCCGAGGTGAAGGGCGAGACCTTCGAGGACAGCATCCGCACGTTCAGCTCTTACGTGGACCTGATCATCATGCGCACGCCCGAGGCCGGTTACGCGGCCCGCGCCGCGGCGCTGATGAACAGTATCCCCCGGCCCGTGCCCATCATCAACGCGGGCAGCGGCAGGGACCAGCACCCCACCCAGGCCCTGCTCGACATCTACACCCTGGAGCGCAGCTTCGAGCAGCGGGGCGGCATCGACGGCAAGACCATCGGCATGATGGGGGACCTGAAGCGCGGCCGCACGGTGCGCTCGCTGAGCCGACTGATGCGTTACTACGACGGCGTAAAGCTCGTCTTCATCGCGCCGCCGGCCTACGAGATGGAACCGGACATCAAGGACTTCCTGGCCGAACACGGCGTCGAGTTCCACGAGACGCGGCGCCTGCACGACATACTGCCCGAGCTGGACGCCCTCTATGTCACCCGCATGCAGTTCGAGCACGACGTGGCAGGCGAGTCCTCCGGCGTGGATCTCGCCCCGTTCACCGTCGGCGAGCGGGAGCTCGGCCTGATGAAAAAGGACACCGCCATCATGCATCCGCTGCCGCGGGGCCCCGAGATACAGCCCGAGGTCGACCGGGACCCGCGTGCGATGTACTGGCGCCAGGAGAGAAACGGCATGTGGATGCGCGTGGCGCTGATGGCCAGGATCTTCGGCGTCGACGAGGCCATCACCGAGGCGCTGCCGCGGTATCGCGACACCTGACGGCCGACTCCGCACGGATCTTCCCGCCCCGTGGCGGCCGACGTCCGGCTGCGGCTTGTGCGACTTGCACCGCCGTTTTCCCTGGGTCAGGCTGCACTCATGGGTTCGGACAGGGACAGACTCGGCCCGTACAAGAGGAAACGGGATTTCAGCAAGACGCCGGAACCGGCGCCCGACGATGGCGGCGGGAATGGCGGCCGGCGCTTCGTGATCCAGAGGCACGATGCGTCCAGCGAGCATTACGACTTCCGCCTGGAATTCGACGGCGCGCTGAAGTCGTGGGCGGTACCCAAGGGACCGTCGACCGACCCCCGCGAGAAGCGCCTGGCGATCCGTACCGAAGACCATCCGCTGGATTACGCGGACTTCGAGGGCGTGATCCCGGAGGAAGAATACGGCGGCGGCACGGTGATGGTCTGGGATGCCGGCACCTATCGCAATCTGCGCGCCGGCAAGGGCGAAGACTCGCTCGACATGCCGGGCTCGCTGCGCGGCGGCCTGATCGAGGTATGGCTGGACGGAGAGAAACTGAAAGGCGGCTATGCCTTGAAGCGCATCGAAGCGGGCGAGAAGTCCCAGTGGCTCCTGATCAAGATGGACGACGACGAGGCCGACGCCCGCCGCAACCCCACCAATACCCAGAACCGCTCGGTGAAGACCGGCCGCACCATGCACCAGATCGCGAAAGCCGGCGAGGAGGACTCGTGAAGGAGCCGTTCGCATCCTTGCCGGAAGCCGCCCGGGACAAGCTGCAGCGCGAAGGCATGCCCGAGTGGACGTCGCCCATGCTCGCCACCCTCACCGACGACCACTTCTCCTCGGAGAACTGGATCTACGAGCGCAAGCTCGACGGCGAGCGCTGCCTCGTGTTCAAAGACGGGCGCGGTCTGCGCATCCTCTCGCGGAACAAGAAGAAGCTGAACGACACCTATCCGGAACTCGTCGAGGCACTGGAGGAAGCCGGCCCGGAACGCTTCATCGCCGACGGCGAGATCGTGGCCTTCGACGGCAAGGTGACGAGCTTCAGCCGGCTGCAGCAGCGCATCGGCATCAGCGACCCGGACGAGGCGCGTGCCACCGGCATCGGCGTGTGGCTGTATCTCTTCGACCTGATCTACCTCGACCGCTACCTCCTGGACGAACTGCCGCTGCGCCGCCGCAAGCAACTGCTGCGCGATGCCTTCGACTTCGGCGGCCGGCTGCGCTATGCCCGGCATCGCAACACCGAGGGCGAGGCGTACTACGAGGAGGCATGCCGAAAAGGCTGGGAGGGCGTCATCGCGAAGAAGGCCGACGGCCGCTACGTGCACTCCCGCTCCCGCGACTGGCTGAAATTCAAGTGCGTCAACCGCCAGGAACTGGTCATCGGCGGTTACACGGACCCGAAGGGCTCGCGCAAGGGCTTCGGCGCGCTGCTGGTCGGCTATTACGACGACGGCGAGCTGCGCTATGCCGGCAAGGTGGGCACGGGCTTCGACGACGAAACCCTGGAGGATCTGCACGACCGGATGCAGGCCATCGAGCGGGACGAACCGGCCTTCGACGACGAGGTGGGCGAAAAGAACGCGCACTGGATCAAGCCCGAATTGGTCGGCGAATTCGGCTTCACCGAGTGGACGGACGACGGCAAGCTGCGCCATCCGCGCTATATCGGCCTGCGCGAGGACAAGCCGGCGAAAAAGGTGCGGCGGGAGCGGCCCCAAAGTGTCTGACCAGGATGTCTGAGACGAGCCATGTCTGAGGAAAGCCGCCGGCTGAGCTTCGGGCGCCTCGTGGTGGAAACCTCCAACGAGGACAAGGTGCTGTACCCGGACGCCGGCATCACCAAGGGCGACGTGATCGAGTACTACCGCAACGTGGCGGAGCACGCCCTGCCCTATGCGGCGGAACGCTTTCTCACCCTGCAGCGCTTCCCGGACGGCCTGGGCGAGGACGGCTTCTACCAGCAGTCCCGCGCTGACTACTTCCCGGACTATGTCGAGGGCGTCGCAGCAGACCGGGTGGGCGGCGGCGAGGTGGAGCACATCGTCGTCACGAACGCCGCGGGCCTCGTCTACCTGGCCAACCAGGGCACGCTGACCGTCCACGCCTGGCTGAGCCGGCGCGACCGGCCGCACCACCCGGATCGAATGGTGATCGACCTGGACCCCCCCGACGACGACTTCGGGCCCGTGCGCGACGCGGCCCGCATTGCGGGCGACTTCCTGCGCGAGCTGGGGCTCACGCCCTACGTCATGACCACCGGCTCGCGCGGCCTGCACGTGGTGGTGCCGCTCGATCGCAGCGCGGACTTCGATGCGGTGCGAGACTTCGCGCGCCGCGCCGCGGACACGCTCGCCGAACGCCATCCGGACGCTCTCACGGCGGAGCAGCGCAAGGACAAGCGCCAGGGCCGCCTGTACCTGGACGCCATGCGCAATGCCTACGGCCAGACGGCAGTGATGCCCTACAGCCTGCGCGCGAAACCCGGTGCACCGGTGGCGACGCCGCTGGCCTGGGACGAACTGGGCGCCGGCGACCTCACCGCGCAGCGCTACCACATCGGTAATCTGTTCCGCCGGCTCGGCCAGGTCGAGGATCCCTGGGCCGACATGAAGCGCCACGCCGCCGGCATCGCGGCGGCAGACGAAGCTCTTTCCACACTCTGACGCCGTTCTTTCATGGCCGTCATGCGGGGGTATCCATCTTGCTCCCGACAAAAGGTCGCGGCGATGGATACCCCCGCATGACGGCCGTGCTCGCGGTGGCGTGCGGGAAGCGCCAGTCAGGAGCGCCTGCTGACTGGTGCTAACCCTTTCGGCTACGGGCCCGTCAGCGGCTGGGGTGGACTGCTGGGGTCGTCCGGGCCGACTGGAGCCATGACGGCGGGAAGGAGGCCCGGCCGAAGCGAAGGAGGACAGGACGTCCGACTGAGCGTCCCCCGTAGTCCGCCCCAGTCGATGACGGGCCGACGCCAAGAGAACCCCATCGGGCCTGAAGGCCCTCCTACAGGCAGTCAGACGAGGTCGCGTTCTATGGCTTCGTCCCAGTTGCGGCTGAACACCCGCTTGTCGCCTTCCCAGGCGTCCAGGGTGGCGGATATGTGGAAGTGGGTCGGGGTGGACGTCAGGATCGTGCGGGTCTCGGTGCGGATGCGCCAGTCGCCGCGGGCCAGGCTGCGCTGCCAGTAGGTTTCGCCGCGAGCCGTGCCGACGTCGTCCGCGCGGGAGCTGTACCACTCCAGCGCCTTGGCGCCCACCTCCAGGTCGATGTCCCGGATGACGTAGCGCCCGGAGTCGTTGATGACTTCGAGGGTGGAGATGTCCCGGGCGAGATCCGTGTGCACGATCCAGTTGTGGTGGCCGCCTTCGATCACCCGCCGTTCCAGCGGCGGCGCACCCACCGGCTCGCCGAAGCCGTGCAGCTCGTCGTCCTCCGGCCGCGGCGGGCGGACCGGCAGCGACAGGCTGCAGCCCTCGACGTGCAGGTGGATGCGCACCGCCTCCGGCGCCGGCCAGGCCAGCGGCCAGTAGGAGGTTGACACTGACACCCGCAGACGATGACCGGCGGGGAAACGATGCGCGGCCTCATTCAGCTTCACCGGCACGCGGTAACGGCGACCGGGCTCCAGCGGCTCCGGCTCCTCGCTGCTGTTGCGGTGAGTGAGGTTCAGCAGGCCGTAGGTGACCCGGGTGGCCTTGCCGTCCGGCAGCACGTCGGAGAGGCGGGCGGCCACCATGGCCACCGGCCGGTCGGCCGAGAGCTCCAGCTCGACCACCGGCTGGCCGAGTATCTCCACGGCCTGGTCCAGCGGGTCGCTCTGGAACACCAGTGCGCCGCCGTCCTCGTGGCGCTGATCGTGGGCGAGATCCGGGCCCGCCGCGTAGGAACACCATTTGCCGGCGAACAGCCCGACCGTCAGCGGCGACTGCAAGCCGATCGCATAGGGCTCCACCTCGGTCTCCGGCGGCCGCAGGTGATGGCGGGTGAAGCGATAGCGGCGCTCGGCCACGTTCGGCGACGGCCAGGCGGGCTCGCCCACCCAGCGCCCGGGGCGCTCCAGATAGCTCGTCGTCGGCGCCACGCTGTCCTGCATCCAGGCCTGCAGCATCGGCTCATCCATGATGCCGGTGTCCACGCCCTTCAGCCACTGGTCCCACCAGCGCAGCATCTCGCCCAGGAAATCGATGGCGGGGCCGGGCATGCCGATATGGGGATACTTGTGGCTCCAGGGGCCGATAAGGCCCTTGCGCGGCACGTCCAGATTCTCGAGCAGCCGGAACACGGCGTTGGAATAGCCGTCGGTCCAGCCGCTGACCGCATAGACGGGGCAGCGGATGGCGCCGAAGTCCTCGCACACCGAACCGTGGCGCCAGTAAGCGTCGCGGCGCTGATGCCGGAGCCACTTGGCCAGCCACAGGCCGCTGCCTTCGAGCCGCTGAAACCACATGTCGCGCCAGCGCTCGCCCACCAGCTCCGGGTCCGGCGGCATCGTATTGTAGGCGAACATGGTCGATGCCCAGGACAGGTTGTCGCCCAGCAGGCAGCCGCCCATGTGGTGTATGTCGTCGGCATAGCGGTCGTCGGTGGAACTCAACGTGACGATGGCCTTCAGCGCCGGCGGCTGCATGGCGGCGATCTGCAGGCCGTTGAAGCCGCCCCAGGAGATGCCCATCATGCCCACGTTGCCGTCGCACCAGGGCTGTCCGGCGATCCAGCGGATCAGCTCGCAGCCGTCGTCCAGCTCCTGCTGCAGGTACTCGTCCTTCAACACGCCCTCGGATTCGCCGCTGCCGCGCAGATCGGCCCGAATGCACGCATAGCCGTGGCCGGCCATGTAGGGATGGGCCAGCGCATCCCGCGCCGCCGTGCCGTAGCGCTTGCGGTAGGGAATGTACTCCAGGATCGCCGGCACCGGGCGCTCCGGCGCGTCCTCCGGCATCCAGATGCGCAGCGCCAGACGCACGCCGTCCGGCATCGGCACCTCCACGTTCTCCAGTTCGCGTACCCGATGGGGCAGTTCGTCGACGAATCTCATGCAGCATCCTGTCCTGTGGGTTCCACCTCGAAGCTCAGCATGGCCATGCAGTCGCGGTACTTGTGCAGCAGCTCGCGCTGATCCCCGGCGCCCAGAAACAGGTCGCCGAGTTCGTAGCTGTAGCTGTCGTAATGATGAGAGTCTCTCAAACGCTCGCCGGGTTCGGCCAGCGGCCGGAATCGCGCCTCGGGATAACGGGCCCGCATGCGGTCAAGCTCCTCTGCGCTCGGCATGGCGCGCACGATGCCGTCGTCGCAGAAAGTCCTGACCATGAACTTGCCGGCCAGGCGGTACTCGCCCTGCCGCTGCGGGAACCGGGGGTCCTCACCCAGCGCCAGGTCCACCGCCACGGACTGGTGGGAGGCGCCGTCCACGAGCCGGAACAGCGGACAATGAGACTTGGAGATGCGCGCATTCACCTCCAGCAGGCTGATCCGGTCGGTCTCCGGGTGCCAGTAGAACTCCATGTTGAAGGCGCCGCAGTCGTAGCGGAACCGCTGCATCACTTTCTCGGCGGCACGGACCATGCTCGCCTGAACCCGGCGCGGCAGGCCGGATGGGTACTGGTAGCGCGAGAAGCTGGAACGGTGGCGTCCCGTGCGGATGGAGTCGACGACGCCGTAAACGCGCACGGCGCCCTGGTAGACGTAGCCCTCCAGTGTGCACTGGCGGCCCGCCGAGATGATCCCCTCGGCGATGCACCAGTGTCCCGTCACCGGCCGGATCTCGTCGGGCACCGCCACATGTCTCAGATACTCGTCGAACGGCCGCCCGAAAAAGCCGATCTTCTCCCGGATCTCCGGCAGATGGGCGTGCAGGTCGTCGGGGCCGTTGATCAGGAAGCCGAGCCGCGACGAATGGGCCTTCACCGGCTTGATCCAGAACGGGTAGTCCAGCTCGATCAGGGCGGCCGGATCGTCGGCGAACGGATCCACGGCCTGGAACGCGGGCACCAGCTCCGGCACCACCGCGCGCTGCTCGATGCGAGACCAGTACTTGTGCTCGGAGCGCGCGATCGCCTCGTTGCTCGGCCCGGGCAGTCCGCGGGCGTTGCGCAGCACGCCGGCCATGGCGCTGGAGGGGAAGTCCCAGAAGGCGATGATGCCGTCGACGGAGCCGCCGTGGCCGTCCAGCTGTTCCTCGGCCTGGCGCCTCAGCGCCTCGAAGTGAAACTCGCCGTTCTCGGGCAGTACGATCTCGTCGTAGTCGAGCAGGCCGACGAACCGACAGGCCTCCGCCTCGTGGATGGATTGCAGCTCGCGTTTGTTGAACTCGTCGAGCCCGAGGACGAAGACGTTGCGCATGCTTTCACTGTGACCCGCGGCGCGCATACGACACCACCGTGGAGACCACCTACGAAGACAGGTAGGAGGGGCTGGTAGGAGGGGCTTTAGCCCCGATCCCCTACCCGAATCGGGCCTGAAGGCCCTCCTACAACCTCTTTCAGAACGACCAGCTCACCGATCCGCCGATGCCCCAGTCGGGGCTGCCGTCGGACAGGCCGGCGAGGGCGTAGACCTGGGCACCGAGCCGGGGCGAGACCTCGGTGTCGAAGAACACGGAAACCTCGGTCGCGGCATCGCCGCCGTCGATCAGCTCCGGGCGGTAGCTCACGAGCGTGCCGATGCGATTGTCACGGCCCGCCCAGAGGGCTACGCCGCCGGCAACGAACCAGGTGTCGTCCAGGTCCAGTCCTGCGGGATCGCCCCGCCATTTGTAGCCGACCGTGCCCATCCACATGAGGTCGCGCTGAAACACGTAGCCGTCCAGCTGCAGGGAATAATCGGTCTCGCCGGTGCCCAGCCCCTTGTCCTCGTCGGCCGTGCCCAGTTTCACCTTGGCGGTGACGTCGAGCACGGCGTTGTCGCTCTCCGCGAGTGCGAGCCACGTCCCCGACAGCAGAACGTCGCCGATGCCGCTGTCGGATACGTCGTCACCGCTGCCCACGATCACGTCGCCGCGGCGCCCGATGATGGAGCCTTCGGGCGCGCTCACGTAGGCATATGGCACTGTCGCGCGCAGCGAGAACTGCTCGCCGCTCCAGGACAGCGTGATCGGCACGTAGATGTCGTCGATGTCGCTGCCGCCCCCGTAGTCGCCGGTGGTGTACTCGGCGCCGACGGTGAGCGTCGTGCGACCCTCCTCCGCCAGCGCCGTGCCGGCGGCGCCCGCCACAGCGAGCGTCGCCAGCACCAGTATCGTCGACACCACCGCCGTCCGGCCCGGGCACTCAGCGTGCTTGGCATTCATAGCGGCACTCCGTTGCTTATTCGGTCTCGGGCAGCGTCACGCCCTGTTCGCGGGCCCGTTCCATCATCTGCTCGCGATGCTCGGCGCGGATGCGTTCGCGTTCCTGCTCGGACTCCGCATTGGCGAGACGCTCGCGGTAACGTGCGCGCTCCTGCTCGGTCATGAGGCCGCCGGCGAAAATACCCTTGCCATCGTCATCCACGTGAATCCGATCCCGATCACGGTCGCGGTCCATGTCCTTATCCATGTCGCGGTCGCGGTCCTGATCCTTGTCCCGGTCACGATCGCGGTCCTGGTCCATAGCCCCGTCCTGATCGCGATCGCGGTCCCGGAGCTGATCCTTGTCGCGGTCACGATCGCGATCCTTGTCGCCGGCCATCGCGTAGTCGCGATCCTGCAGGCGATCACGTTCCATCAGGCGATCGCGGTCCATGGTGCGGTCCCGGTCCATCTGGGCGTCGCGCGCGACGCCGCCCCGTTCGGCCCCGGAACCCTGCCCGCCGCTGCCGGCGCCCTGCATGTCGGCCGCCGCGATGGCGGAGCCGGCTAGCAGCGCCGTGGTGGCGAGTCCAACCAGAAGATTCCTGGTACGCATGATTCAACCCTCCATGTCACTCTTCCGTGCTCCCTCGCAGGGTCCATTGAACGCCGCAATCGGACATCCGTGAATACGTAGAATTGGAAGGGCCAACCCTGTCAACGCAAGGAACACTGTTGCGTTACCGAAGCATGTAGGAGGGGCTTCAGCCCCGATACGACGAATCGCAATCGGGGCTGAAGCCCCTCCTACCGGGGGTCGACGCGGGACGTCAGCTTGTACCCCGCGCCGCGGACGGTCTTTATCATGCGCGGCGCGCGGGGGTCGTCGCCCAGCTTGCGCCGCAGCTTGCCCACCAGCACGTCGACGCTCCTGTCGTAGGGCGTCCAGTCCCGTCCCGCCACGATCTCCAGGATCGCATCGCGGCTGAGCACGCGTCCGGAATGGGACGCGAGTGCCACCAGCAGTTCGAACTCGTGGCTGGTGAGCTCGACCTGCCTTCCTGCCGGATCGGTCAGCTCCCAGGCCGCGAGATCCAGCGTCCAGCCGTCGAACGTCAGGACGGAGCCGTTGCCGGCGTCGTGGTGTTCGGACGGCGCGACGCGTCTCAGGATGCTGCGCACCCGGGCCAGCAGCTCGCGCTCGTCGAAGGGCTTGGTCATGTAGTCGTCGGCGCCGAGCTCCAGTCCCACGATCCTGTCCACCGGATCCCGCTTGCCGGTCAGCATCAGGATGCCGATGTCAGAATGCGCGCGGATCTCCCTCGCCAGGCTCAGGCCATCCTCGTCCGGCAACATCAGATCCAGGATGACGAGCCGAGGCTCCTCCAGCGCCATCATCTCGCGCATGTCCCGCGCGGAGCCCGCAGTGCGCACCGGATAGCCTTCAGCGGTCAGATAGCGCGACAGCAACCGGCACAGACGGGCGTCGTCGTCCACGACGAGGATGCTGCTCGCCCTGACCATGGGACCTTCTCCCGACTCTGTGGGATGGGGCATCCAGTATGGCCCATCGGCATGGGATTTCTATCGCGATTTATGCGGACCCTGCGGATGGCGCGGATCCGGGTCCGGGTTCAGACTGGCCGGCAAATCGACTGCCGAACCGGCCGGAGGGCGGAGACAGACCGCAGGATCCCGCAGTGGCGGAATACAGGCGTATAGCCCTGCTGATACTCACGATGACCGTCGTCGTTGCGGTGGCCACGGCAGTCTCCATAGGTGTGCTCTACGACACCGCTTTCGAGCGCCAGCGCCAGCAGCTCGTGGACAGCGCCCATACCCTGGCGCGGCTGATCGAGCAGATGAGCGAGTTCGACCGGCGCTACCGCCACGATTACCCCGGCTCCGCGGCGGACGCCACGCTGGCCCAGATCCGTCAGGCCTTCACTCACGAACACACCCTTCTCGGCTCCACCGAGGTGACGCTCGGGCGGCGCGAAGGCGACGACATCGTGTTCCTGATGCGCCACCACCACGCTGCGGGCGGCCCGCCGACGCCGGTGCGCTGGGGTTCGTCCCTGTCCGAACCCATGCACCGGGCCCTGTCGGGGGAGAGAGGCACGATGACCGGCAACGATTATCACGGGACTCGCGTGCTGGCCGCCTACGATGCCGTGGAGCCGCTGGGACTGGGCGTCGTCGCCAAAATCGACCTGGCCGAGATCCGGGCTCCGTTCTTCCGTGCCGGTGCCCTCGTCCTCACCGTCGCGCTGGTACTGATCGGCGCTGCCACCCTCCTGTTCCTGCGCCTTGGTAATCCGATGGTGCGCGCGCTGCACGAAAGGGAGGAGCGGCTGCGCCTGATCCTCGCCTCCACCGGCGAAGGCATCTTCGGCATGGATCTCGACGGCCGCTGCACCTTCGCCAACCGGGCCGCCGTGCACCAGCTGGGTTACGGCGGCGAGGCCGAACTCCTGGGCCGCGACATCCACGAGCTGATCCACCACACCCACCCCGACGGCAGCCCCCACCCCAGGGAGGAATGCCCTGCGGCCCGCGCCATCTCCCACGGCGAATCGCTGCGGCTAGACGACGAGATGCTGTGGCGCGCCGACGGCACCGGCTTCCCGGCGGAGTACCGCACGCAGCCCATGCGCCGCGACGGGGAGATCATCGGCGCCGTGGTCAGCTTCGTGGACACCACCGAGCGCCGGGAGCGGGAACTCGAACTCGCGCACGCCCGGAAGATGGAGGTGCTGGGCAGGCTGACGGGCGGCATCGCGCATGACTTCAACAATCTGCTCACCGTCATACTCGGCAACCTGCGGCTGCTGCAGCGCCGCGTACGATCCGGAGATGCCGAGGCGGCCGAGCTGATCGACGACGCGGTTTCGGCAGCGGAGGACGGCAGCAGCCTCATCCAGCAGCTGCTGGCCTTCTCCCGCAAGCAGACCCTGAAGCCGGAGACCATCGACCTCGGCGTCTTCCTGCGCGACAACCGGCGCTTCCTCGAGCGCGTGGCAGCAGACGGAGTGGAGATTACGCTCGACACCGACACCGGACCGCTGCCCGTGCAGGCGGATACCCAGCAGCTGCAGAGCGCGCTGCTGAACCTGACCATCAACGCCAGCGACGCCATGCCGGGCGGCGGCGGAGTCCGGATCGCGGCGCGGCGCGAGGAGATTCGCGCCGGCAGCAGCCTCGACATGCCCGGCGGTCCCTGCGTGACGCTGAGCATCACGGATACGGGCGAAGGCATGAGCGCCGAAGTGCTGGCCAGGGCGATCGAGCCGTTCTTCACCACCAAGGGCGCCGGCAAGGGCAGCGGCCTCGGCCTCAGCATGGTCTACGGGTTCGTCCGCCAGTCCGGCGGCGACCTGCGCATGGAGAGCGAGCCGGGCGGTGGCACGACCGTCACCCTGTACTTCCCGGAAGCGGCGGACGGGCGGGAGCATGACGACGCCGTGCGAGCGGCGGCACCGCAGGCGACGGCCGCCGAGACCATTCTGGTGGTGGAGGACGAGGCCAGGCTGCGACGCTACGCGGCGCGCACGCTGTCCGCTGCCGGATACCGGGTACTGGAAGCATCCGGGGCCGCCGCGGCCCGGGAACTGCTGATGACGCACACGGAAGTCGAGCTGCTGTTCACCGACATCGTCATGCCCGGCGGTACGAGCGGCCTCGAACTCGCCGACTGGGTCGCCCGTCATTACCCGGGCACCGGCGTCCTGCTCACCACGGGCTACAGCGACCAGGCCGCCCGCGCCGTCGACGGCGGCTACTCCATCCTGTCGAAGCCATACGGTGAGACCGGTCTCCTCGCCGCCGTCCGACAAGCGCTGAGCGATTCCCATTCCGTCGCCGGGCCCGGTTGACGGCACTTACAAAAATTCACAACGGAATTACGCAGCGTTTACCGACGGTGACGCAGCCCTTTAAACGCCGGTCCTAGCATCGAACCCAGGAGGCAAGGAGAAGGTGCCATGCGCGAGAACCGAAAAAAACGGCGCGACACGACCACTTCCTCGCTTCACCTCCCGCCGCGGTGCTCCGCCCCCATCGGGGGACGCCAGCTGCAGCGCCCCGCAGCATCCGCCCGCGGCAAGCATTGGGGGCAGGAGGAGCCTGTCATGAAGAAACAAGGAATCTGTTATGTGCTGACAGCGATCCTCGTCGGATTGTTCGCATTCAGCAGTGGCGCCATGGCCGAACGGCCACCTGGCGTCGGCGGCGGCAACGGCGGAGGTCACGACAGCGGCAACGAGCCGCCGGACTACGGCGACCTGTTCATCCTGTATCGGGATGAATACGGCGTTCCCATCCTGACGGCCGACGATTGCCAGCAGCCGCTGGCTGCCGAGACTTTCGAGGGCTGCATCCAGATCCCCGGCACGACCGACGCTGCGGACTGCCGCATCGTTCCGGTGGATCCGGCTACCTGCTCGGTGGAAGGGCCCTATTCCATCTACACGCAGGAAGTCGATTTCGGCCGCATCAACGAGGCAAGGTCGCCGGAAACCGTGTTCGAGTCTCAGCTCGAGGAAGCGCGGCTGACGCTGGCGACCGCGGGTTGCCTCAGCCTGGATCCGGCCGGCCGGCCCGTGGCGTCCAGCGTGATCGACCCGGACCCGACCGTCGAGGGCGACGAGTACGTGGCGACTTCCACCATCGACTCGCCGCTGCAGCACCTGGCCATGTACCGGGCGCTGATGCTGGAAGGTGCGATCGGCGAAAACATCGACCTGCCCCGCGACTGGATGGCTGCGGCTGCGACGAGCCTCGGCGCAGCGGCGGACAAGTCCGGTTTCGTCGGCGTGGACCTCGTGGTCTACCTCAACGAGATCCTCGGGCTGACCGAGGAATCCGCGAACGCCATGCTCGACACACGCTGCATCGACGTGAAGGAAGAAGTGATGGGCGTGATCCAGCACGTGCGCAAGTGCTTCCTGGATTTCTCCGCCTATACCTACAACCGCGAAGCAACCTTCGGCTACCTGCCCTACCCCGCCTACATACCGGCGGGCGATCCACAGGACGGCGTGTTCGAGTATCTGCATGAATTCGATACCGCCAACCACTGGTTCACGATCGAGACCGGCCCGATCCTCGCGGCCGTCCCCGAACTGGCGGACAGCTACGACGGATCGAACATCGGCGCATTCGCAACCGGCGCCGACGACAGCCGGGCCGTGATCGACTTCTTCCACACCTGGCCGGTGCCGGGCGACTACGCCACACCGGTGCCCTGCGAGGCCAGCGCGGACGTCTACTACGACGTCTCGATCAGCGCCGACTCCGGGCTGCAGGTGCCGAAGCGGATGGTGGCCGACACCGAAGGCCGGGAAGGCACGCTGACCGTCGCCAACGCGGGACCCGCTGACGCGACCGGCTTCGTGAAGCTGACCGGCATCGACAGCGACGGTGAGGTGGTAGGGCCGCTGTACCTGATCGACGGCGGGATCGTCACCGAGACCGAAGTGTTCGCCGGAACCGAGTACACCGAACCGTTCACTCTGGCGGCCGGTTACTCCACCAGCTGGACGTTCTTCTTCAGCATGGATTACGCCACGACCATCACATGGACGGCCGAGGTGATAGCCGAGGATGACGTCAACGCATCGAACGACGTGGTCACGGAGATCACCGTCGTAACGGCCGTCAAGGCCGGCGGCGGTGGCGGTGGCGGCGGCGGCGGCAGCGGCGGAGGCGGAGGCCGCAACCGCTGATCGCCCTCTCCCGCGAACGACACCGCCAGGGATGGCGAAGCCAGGGAAGGCGGCTCCAGGGACGGGGCTCCAGGTGAGGGTCGGCCGGGCCAGGGAGGAGCCCTGCAGCTGACCTCACCGACGGCCGGGGAGCGGTCACAGACCCTCCCCGGCCGGTTTACGCGGCAATGATGCAGGCAAGGTGGTATCCCACAATGAGAACACACAAGCTTTACATAATGATGCTGACCGGAGCCGTCACCGTGCTGACCGCCCTCGCGGGCACCGGCCTGGCGGGCGACCGGTCCGATCCGTCCTGGCAGGTGGTGGTCAACAACGGCGACGCCATGCCGGGCCATCCGGACCGTACCTACAACAGCTACAACCCGCCTTCGGTGAACAGTAATGCCATGGTGGTGTTCCGCGCCCGCAGCACCGGAAGGCAGCGCGGGCCGATCAGCGGCATCTACGTCCGCGACATGGGCACGTCAGGCTCGGCAATACGCCTGATCGCCGATCGGGACACCGCGGTGCCGGACCCGAACAACACCGCGTATCCGGCGGGCGGTGGCGGTAGCCACGGGCATGACGGCGGCAGCCATGGCGGCACCGGCGGCACCGGCGGCAACAATGGCGACGAGGGAGGCGGCGGCCCGGACTGGCTCCTGGCCACCTTCAACGAGTTCCCGTCGATCCCGCGCATCGCGCTGCACCGGGACGCCGTGGCCACCCGCGGCAACCATCCGCCCGTGTGGACATACGGCGAGGAAGAGGACGAATCCCGCGCCGGCACCACCGGCGTGTACTTCAACCCGGCAGCCGGCAATTCTGCGAGCGAGCTGCGCACCGGCGCCAGCCTGCTCGGCGAGGTCGGCCCATCGGACTACGTGGATCTCACGTATCTGTTCGCCGTGCCGGATCTGGCGGCCACCACCCGCTTCGAGGTGTTCCCGGGCTCACCCGCCGTCACGGACGAAGGCTACATCGCCTTCAAGGGCAACTACACCGATCCGTCGGACGGCGAAGACAAGACCGGCGTGTTCTATCGCGAGGTGGCGGACGACTATGCCGGCGGGCTCGAGCCGATCGAACTGATTGCGAACTCCGATACGGTCATCCCGAATCACCGCTACTGCCGCGGCGACATCACCTTCGACTCCACCGCTCCGCCGAGCGCGGCGCGGGGCAGCGTGGTCTTCGTGGGCTACGACAACGAGGACGACCCGAGCTGCGGCGGCATCTACCAGTCCGAGCTGGGCCGGTCGGCGGCGCCACTGCGCACGCTGGTCGGGCTCGACGACAAGGTCCCGGTACGCGGCGCGGGCCGATTCACCCGCATCGGCGAAGGCCTGTCCTTCGACGGCCGCTTCGTCGGCTTCTGGGGCGCCTGGGGCGACGAGACCCGGAGGCTGCGCCTCTACTGCCCGGAGGAAGGCAACCGTATCCGGCGCGACTACTGCAACCATGCCGGCGACTTCGTGGACGGGGCGGACGGCGAGATCAACGGTGACGTGCACAGCGTCTGCGAGGATGCGGACGGCAACCCGCTCGAGCGCTGCTACCAGGAAAAGGCCGTGCCCGTGAACCAGGGTATCTTCGTCTACGACACCCGCACCCGGCGGCTGCGGCTGATGGCCCGCGCCGGTGCCGGCGAGGACTACGGGGACTTCATCTACTGGAACTACTCGGGCGCCCCGCCGGGTGCCGGCGAGAGCGAGGGCTGCGGCAAACCGCCGCGCTTCCGTTCCGCCGCGTTCGTGTCCGTGTCCGAGCGGGCCGGCGCGACGTTCCGCGTCGCGTTCCAGGGCCGCCGCGCAGGGTCGACACCGGTGGACGGCATCTACCTCGCCGAGGCGCTCGGCGCATCGCGGGCGAGCACCGTCACGCTGCTCGAGACCGGATGGGCGGGCACGCTGCTGGATCCGCAGGCCGTCGATCCGGACTCGGGTGGAACCCTGCCTATCACGGGTCTCGCGCTGGAACGCGAGGCCTTCCGCAACGGCTGGCTCGCCGTGACCGCGAGCATGGGCACGGAAGAAGCCGGCTGGGCCGGCATCTATCTGGCCGATCTCCGCGGCCGCCGCCCCATCCGCTAGAGGAAACTGCAGGAGGGCCTTCAGGCCCGATAGGTTAGGGAATCGGGGCTGAAGCCCCCTCCTACATGGCCCTCCTACCCGCTCATTGCCGCGAGATGTCGCGTGAAGGTCGGGTTCTTTCGTACGGGTAACGACCGGGCATATGCAATGATCTTGCAGATGACCCAGAACACGCCGGCGGTGAGGCCGCCGGCTATCGCCGCCGTGAACAGCGCCTCGCCGAAGCCGGTGCCGTCCTCGCCGTAAGCGAGCAAGAAAAACAGCAGCCCCAGAGCGCCACTGGCGATCAGGAACAACCGCTTGGGGAATAGTTCGTCCCTGGCGGCTTTCGTGTATTCGTAGTGCTGTCCGGTGTTGTGGTTGTAGGCGCGGAAGTAGGAGCCCCAGTCGGAGCCGCCGGTGAACAGCAGGTACAGGCTCAGCTTGTGACCCTGCTTGCACGGCACGAGAAAGTCGACGAGCTCGATGGCATGCTCCTTGCCGTCCTCGTCCGTGAGATAGATGTTCTGGTACCGGGTGGTCCTGGACTGCACCTGGCCCGAGACCGGCATATTGCCGCCGGTGCCGCCCACGGTCATGCCGCCGCCGCCGCCGAACGATCCGCTGACCTCCGTCTCGGAACGGGTATCCGTGCTGTCCACGGTGCCGGTGCGCACGCGTATCTCCCAGGACGCCCCCAGGGTCTGGCCTTGTGCTACCTGTTTCGACATATCGTCTCCTCCTCTCCTCGGTCTAGTCCGCCTGCCGTACGAGTTCCTGGCCCATGGGGCCGTACAGCCGGTCATCTCGCTTTTTCAGCACGACGGTTCCCTGGGGACTGGTGACCAGCACCCGGTCGCCGTCCACGGTGTATTCCGCGGGAACGCTGGCATCGAGCACCGAGACGGTGACGCGGCCGTCGTCGCGGAAGTGATAGGTGGTCTCCGCCTGGCGGTCCTGCCAGGTACCGCTGACGGCGGCATCCCGACAGCCGCCGACGCCCAGCGCCAGCAGCAGGCAAAGCGTCGTCAGGGCTCGCTTCATCACACTCCCCTACGGAACCAGCATCGATCGTGGCCCCGGCACCCTCGCCGCCGCATCGACAGCTAACGGGTTTTTGGGTCAAATAGAGGCGATTGAGGGCGGATAAGCCCGAAACCGCGCCATAACGAAGAACGAGAGCGGTGACTTCATCCGGACAGGAAAACCAGCGCAGGCGGGGCATACGCGCCTCCCGGGCCAGGCTGACCCGGGCGCTCACCGATGCCGGGCTGCGCACACAGGCGGCGCTGGCGGAGCGGATCGCGGACCTGGAGGGGCTCGATTCCGCGCCGAAGGACATGGTCAGCCGCGCGTTCCGCGAACTCCCCGTCGAGCTCCAGACCCTGGAGCGCATCGCCCGCGCGCTGGAGGTGGAGGCATGGACGCTGTACCGGAGCGCCGACGAGGAGGCGCTGCCGGAACCGTCGGCGGGCTCCGATGCCCGGGCCGCTCCGCGGCCGGCCTGGCTCGCGCTCTCGATGATCCTTTCCATGGCGGCCCTGGCCGGCGTCGGCTGGCTGCTGATGCAGCGCGACTCCGCGCCCGGCGATGCGCCTTCCGCGTCAGCGCCGCCGCCGCTGACGCTGGGCGCCGCGAGTCTCGTGGTGATGCCCATCGGGGGCGATACGGATGCCCGGCTGGCGCACCTGCTGCGTGACCGGCTGAGCGAACACTTCGCCGTCGCCGAGGGCAGTGCCACGGTGCTGGTCCGGGCACTCGACCCGGCAGAGGCCGCCGAACGCCTGCGCACCGATGCCGCCATCGACGGCGAGATCGTCCGCGTCGGCCGCCTGGCCGGGCTGCGCTTCGGCATCGTGGCCGACGACGGCGTGCGCCATCAGCTGTGGGCGGAGAGCCTGCCGGCGGCGGAACTCGAGGCGTCGCTGCCGGCGGTGGCGGAGCGGGTGGCCGCGGCGATACGCCGGTCGGTCGGCGGAGTGGCCGGCGAGGACCCGGCCGGTGCCCATTTCCCGCTGGCGCCGGTCCAGGACGACTATCTCCAGGGCCGGTACTTCCTGGACCGCCCGGCCAACGAACTCAACGTGAAGCGCGCCCGCAGCCACTTCGAGGCCGCGCTGCGCCAGGACGCGAATTACGCCCGCGCGCACGCCGGCCTGTGCCAGGCGCTGCTGACCGAACACTGGATGGCCAACGAGGAACGGGCGCTCGAGGACGCCGCACGCACCTGCGGACAAGCCCTGCAGCTCGCCCCGGGGGACCCGGCCGTGCGGACCGCCCATGCCCACTTCCTCAGCCGCACCGGGCGTAACGACCAGGCCATGGCGCTATACGAGGGCATCCTGACCGATCGGCCGCGCTATACGGATGCGCTGGCCGGCCTCGCGGCGAGCCGCCTGCAGGCCTACCGGCAGGATGGCGAGGCGGCGATGCTGGAGAGCGCGATGACCGCCGCGCGCGCGGCGGCGGACAGCGATCCCATCGTGTGGAAGCCCCTGTTCTCGCTGGCCACCATGCGCTGGTTCGCCGGCGATCTGGACGGAGCCATCGCGGCCAGCGAGGAAGCCGTCGCCCGGGACGAGAACGAATACGTGCTGGGCAACCTGGGCACCTGGTACGTCTGCCGCGGCGACTTCGAGCGGGGACGCGATGCCTATCTCCGCGCCCGCGAACTCGCGCCCCAGTCCTACGTGGGCGACGAGTTCCTGGGCCTGGTCTACTACGTGCTCGGCGACTACGAGCAATCCGCGGAGCTAAGGCAGCGGGCCATCGACGCCATTGCCACGGGCGAGCCCGAGATCCACCAGATGTGGGGTGCGCTTGCCGATTCCTACCGCCACTCGGGGCAGACCGCGAAGGCGCGGGAAGCCTATCTGCGCGCCGCCGAGATCCTGGAGCGCGACCACCTGCGGGGCACGGCGCCGGCGGCCGACCAGGCGGCGCGGGCGTACTACTACACGATGCTCGGCCGGCTCGATCCCGACGCCGTGCCCGATTCGGTCATGGACGAGATCGACGCCAGCCTGGCGGCCATGACCGACGACCTGAACGACGCCACCGCCTACCGCCGCCTGGCGCAAGTGTGGCTCGCCCGCGGCCAAGAGGAACGGGCACGGCGAGCGCTGTCGAAGGCGACCGCCACCTGCCCGGGCTACGCCCGCTTCCCGGCTTTCAAAGAACTGTAGGAGGGGCTTTAGCCCCGATTCAGTTTTTTCGGATCGGAATCGGGCCTGAAGGCCCTCCTACATGCCCATCATGGGATCGGCGTTATACTGGCCGCGGCTCTACGGGAAGGGGATCCCATGCTCCGATTACTGCTCGTGCTGCTCGCAGCCGCCGCGCTCTATCTGCTGACCTGGCCCGTGCCGGTGGACCCCGTCGCCTGGGATGCACCCGAGGATGCCGGCTACACCGGCGAGTTCGCAGCCAACGACGTGCTGGCCGATCTGGAGCGCATCGAGATCGCGCCGTACCACGGGCCCGAGGACGCGGTCATCGACCGGGTCGGCAACCTCTACACCGGCACAGAGGACGGCAGGATACTGCGCATCGCTGCCGAAGACGGCTCGATATCGGTCTTCGCCGAGACCGGCGGGCGGCCGCTCGGACTGGAGTTCGACGCCGACGGCAACCTGCTGGTAGCCAACGCCTATCTGGGCCTGCAGAGCGTGGATGCCGGGGGCGCCGTCACGCTGCTCACCGACGAGGTCGACGGCTCACCCATCCTCTACGCCGACGACGTGGACGCGGCCCCCGACGGACGCATCTACTTCTCCGATGCCAGCACCAAGTTCGGCGCGGCGGACTACGACAGCACCTACGGCGCGAGCCTGCTCGACATCCTGGAACACGGCAGCCACGGGCGCGTGCTGGTCTACGATCCCACCACCGGCGAGACCGGCACCGTGATGGCCGGGCTCGACTTTGCCAACGGGGTAGCGGTGGACCCGACCGGACGCTTCCTGCTGGTGGTCGAGACCGGCACCTATCGGGTGCTCAAGCACTGGCTGGCGGGGCCGAACGCCGGCGAGACGGAGATCCTCATCGACAACCTCCCTGGCTTCCCGGACAACGTGAACCCCGGGCTGGACGGCCGCTTCTGGGTGGGGCTGGTGTCGCCGCGGAGCGCCCAGCTGGACTCGCTCTCCGACAAACCGTTCCTGCGCAAGGTGGTGCAGCGTCTGCCCGAGGCCATGCGCCCGGCCGCCGAGGCGTCCACTCACGTCTTCGCCATCGACGCCGAGGGCAACGTGGTGGCCAACCTGCAGGGCGACGGCACGAAACTGCAGGCCGTCACCGGCGTCCTGGAGACCCCGGATGCCCTCTATCTCACCTCGCTGTTCGGCACGGCGCTGGGCAGGATCCAGCGCGACTGGTAGGAGGGGCTTTAGCCCCGATTCATTTTTGGCCGATCGCAATCGGGGCTAAAGCCCCTCCTACATGCAGGATTTTCCATCGTCCGTGTAAGGGTTGCACGTCCGGCCCCCGCCGCCGCTCCCGAGGCCGCGCCACGCCGTCTCGGCCATCCTGGCATCACTGTTGCATAACCCCCAGTGTACCCGCGCGGCCCGGACGCGCGCCTGACAAGGCAGAAGGGTACCCGGACGGCGGCTGTGACCCTGCGCCCATCCCCGCCCCCCATCAGCATTCACAGCCGCTGTCCGGATACTTTCTGACACACAGGAGGAATCGCCGGAGTCAGCCATGCAGACCAACCCGATCAGGAAACGCGAACACTCACGTCTCACCGCGACCGCGCTGGCGGCCGCCGTGCTGCTGATCGCAGGCTGCGGCCCGGGCGACGAGACCGTGGACGTGGACGTACCGGACCCGGATGACGGCCGCGAGGCCGTCGAAGCGCCGACACCGGAAGACGAGCGCCGCGGCTACGACGAGCCGGCGGATGTGCCGACGCCGGAGGATGCCGAGACCGGCGAGCAGGGCGCCGTGCTGACCACGGAGCCCGGCATGACCGAAGGCGATACCGGCGAGCCGCTGCTGGTCGCCCGCGCCGAACTCGAGCCCACCGAGGGCAACGAAGCCCGCGGCACCCTGACCTTCTCCAGAGCCGCGGGCGCCGTGGTCATCGACGGAGAGCTGATGGGCCTGCCCGAGGGACTCCACGGTCTGCACATCCACGAGAAGGGCGACTGCTCCGCGCCGGACGGCACCTCCGCCGGCGGCCACTTCGCGCCCGACGGCGACCCGCACGGATCGCCGGACAGTCCGCCCGCGCAGCACCACGTGGGCGACCTCGGCAACATCGAGGCCAACGAGGAAGGCTACGCCCTGGTGAACGTGGTGGACGCGGAGATGACCCTGGACGACGGCCCGAAGAGCGTGCTCGGCCGCGCGGTCATCGTGCACGCCGGCGCCGACGACTTCGAGACCCAGCCGACAGGCGCTGCCGGCGCCCGGCTCGCCTGCGGCGTGATCAACGAGGTGGCGCGCGCGGACCCGCCCGAAGCGCAGTAGGAGGGCCTTCAGGCCCGATTTGTTCAATGAATCGGGGCTAAAGCCCCTCCTGCATGCCCATCGCGGCATCGGGCCTGAAGGCCCTCCTACAGTAATCAGCGGGTGTAGCGCAGGATGTGTCCCACGAACGGCCCGCTCGGACATTCCTGCGCAATCTTGGGGGCAGGATGATGCTCGTAACCCCGCTCCTGCATCGCCCGGGTGAACCGGGCGGCGTTGCCCCGACCCGGATCCACGACGATCACCTCGCAATGCTCCCGAGCGTGGCGGTCGATGAAGCCGGCCAGCGCATCCACGTGCTGGCGCTCGTAGAGCAGATCGCTGCCGATCACGAGGTCGAAGGTGCCGAGCCCCGTCTCCTCGTCGTACCAGCTCGCACGATGGAAGGGAATCGGATCGAGCCCGTTCAGCCGCTCGTTCTCCTTCAGGAAATGCGCCGCCGCCGGATGGTAGTCGGTGGCGGTGATGTCGGCATGGCGGTAGCCCAGCATCAGGCTGGCCAGCCCGATGCCGCAGCCCACCTCGAGGATGCGCTTGCCCTCGACGTCGTAGTCCTGCATGAGCGACGCCAGCACCTCGCTCGAGATCCAGACGATACCGAACAACGGCCACAAGGCGGAGGAGATGCCAAGCTTTTCGGCCTCCCCGCCCTCGTCGTGGAATTGCTGCACGTCGCGCAGGGTGCGGACGTGGATGTCGCGCTCGCCGAACTCCAGCGTCTGGTAGCGGTAGCGGATCAGGGACATGGCGCCTCCGGGTCGAGGACTCGCGGCGGGCCGTTGCCCTCGTCTCGCGGCGAGACGAGGGAGTCTACAGACGTTACGGCCGACCGGCGAGCGCCACTGCCCCGTCCCGCAGGGCACTCCTCCTACTGGATGCGCTTTTCGTGCCCCTCCCAGTAAGGCTCGCGCAGCTCGCGCTTCAGCACCTTCATGGCGCCGGACAGCGGCAGCGGCTCGGCACGGAACTCCACCGACTTCGGCGCCTTGTAACCGGCGATCGAATCCCTCGCGTGGGCGATGATGTCGTCCTCGGTGACCTCGGCGCCTTCCCGCGGCACCACGATGGCGTGCACCTGCTCGCCCCACATATCGTGCGGGATGCCGATGACCGCCACCTGGGCCACGGCGGGGTGGGTGGAGATGGCGTTCTCCACTTCGGCCGAGTAGACGTTCTCGCCGCCGGTCACGATCATGTCCTTCACCCGGTCCACCAGGAAGAGGTAGCCCTCGTCGTCCAGGTAACCGGCGTCGCCGGTGTGGTACCAGCCGTCGCGGAAGGCCTCGGTCGTGGCGTCCGGCTTGTTCCAGTAGCCCTCCATGAAATTGCCGCCGCGAGCGCAGACCTCGCCCACCTCGCCCGCGGGCAGCAGGTTGCCCTCCGCATCCTGGACGCTCAGGTCCACGCCGGGCACGGCCCGCCCGACGGAGCGCAGCCGCGGCCCGCCCTTCAGGTGATCGTCGGTGGTCAGCATGCACAGGACCGAGGAGCACTCGGTCATGCCGTAGCCCTGCTGGATCTCCAGGTCCGGCAGTATCTTGAGGAGCGTGTCCAGGATGGCTGCCGGCATCGGCGAGGCACCGTAGGTGAGCTGGCGCAGGCTCTTCAGCGCCTCGGGGCGGAAATCCGGGTGCTGCAGCATCATCCCGACCATGGTCGGGACCATCGTGGTCTGGGTGACCTGGTGGGCCTCGATCAGCTTCAGCACGGCACCGGGCTCGAACATGGGCATCGTGACCAGCTTGCTGCCCGAGGTGATCGTGGCCAGGCAGCCGACGATGGAGGCAGCGTGGAAGACGGGCGTCTGCATGAGGTTCACCTCGTCGGGGCGCCGTCCCATCACCATGGCCACGTGGTAGGTGTTCAGCATCTCCGCCCGCTGGGAGCAGACCACGCCTTTCGGCAGGCCGGTGGTGCCGCCGGTGTACATGAGCACCACCGGGTCCGTCTCTTCGGGCTCGGGCGGCAGCTCCGGTTCCGAGGCCTCCAGCAGTTCGTCGTAGGTGAGGTCGTAGGGCGCCTCGGTCGAGCCGGGCTCGCCCACCAGCACGACCTGCTCGACGGGGCAGTCGGCGCCGCCGATCTGGCGGGCCTGGGCCAGCAGCGGCGCGAAGGTGGCGTCCACGAACACCACCCGGGTGCCCGAGTCGCGCAGGATGTAGTCCAGCTCTTTTCCGGCGAGGCGCAGGTTCAGGGGATTGATCACGCCGGTACCGAGGAAGGCGGCATGGTAAAGTTCTATGAACTGATGGGAATTCATCGACATGACGGCGTAGCGGTCGCCCTTGCCGATGCCGAGGCGGTCGCGCAGTCCGTGGCCGAGCCGGAACACCCGGTCGGCATGCGTCTCCAGCGTCGCGCTGTAGCCGCCGTCGGCGATCACGTGCCGGTCGCCGTACAGGCGCAGTGCCGGCAGGAATTGCTGGTGGTAGACGAGTTCCTTCACAGTTTCTCCCCCATTGTTTTCCCCCTTGGAATCCGGACGCAGAGTATACCGATCCCGGCGTCGGCGGTAAGTCGTCAGGGAACCTTAACGCATAAATCCGTTATTCGAATCATGGCCAGCCACGGAGACTCCTTAAGATGAAATCGAGAAAACTTTTCGGACTCCTCGCCGGTTCCCTCGCCTGCGCCTTCGCCGGCAGCGCCGCGGCGGACCAGCGCGACGGCAACCTCTCCGAGCACATGCACGAGCACTGGGAGCGCATCACGCAGGTCCAGGCCGCACTGATCCGCGGCGATCTGGCCGCCGTACGGGAGCCGGCGGAATACCTGGCCACGCATCCCACGCCGGCGGCGCTGCCCGGCCAGTGGGAAGAGTACGTGGACTCCATGCGCGCGGCGGCACGGGCCGCCTTCGAAGCGAAGGACTTCACCGCCGCGGCCACCGCGACGAGCCTGATGGGCAACGCCTGCGGCAGCTGCCACATGGACAGCGGGATCGAGGTGCGCTTCGACATCTCCGAGCCGCCCGGTTTCGAGACGGACACGGTCTCGCACATGATCCGCCACCAGTGGGCGGCGGACCGGATGTGGGAAGGCATCGTCGGACCCTCGGAGGTGGCCTGGTCCCGGGGCATCGACGCGCTGCTGGAAGCGCCGCTGACGCCGCATGAACTGAAGGGCGGCGGCGAGCAGCCGGAACGGGTCAGGAAGATGGCACGGCGCATCCACCAGCTGGCCGGCAACGGCATGATGGCGAGCGGCGGCAACGAGAAGGCGGAGATCTACGCCGAGTTCCTGGCCAACTGCGCCGCCTGCCACACCACCCTGAATTAGAATTAGGTGCCGGACCGAACTTTTGCAACTTTTGAAACTTGTTCTGCCGCCCAACCGGGGCGGTAGCCGCTCGCGCAAAAGGTGAGCAGGAAGACCTTCCTGCAGCGCTTCGTCCAGGGCATGGAGCCCTGGGTGTTCCTGCCGGCCGCAGCCGTCGTGATCCTGTTCGTCCTCCTGGGGGCGGTGTGGACCGACACTGCCCGCACCATTTTCGACGCGCTGCAGAACACCATCGTCGAGAAGCTCGGCTGGTTCTACATCCTCTCGGCCACGACGCTGCTCGGCTTCGTGCTCTGGCTCCTGGTCAGCCCGTACGGCCGGGTCCGTCTCGGCGGCGACGAAGCAAGGCCGGAATTCGGCTATCTCGCCTGGTTCAGCATGTTGCTCGCCGCGGGTATGGGCATCGGTATCGTGTTCTTCGGTGCCGCCGAGCCCGTACTCCATTACCTGGATCCGCCGGGCATGGAAGGCGGCACCCCGGAGGCGCTGCGCGAGGCGATGCGCTTCACCTTTTATCACTGGGGACTGCACCCCTGGGCGATCTACACGACGCTCGCCCTGCCGCTCGCCTATTTCCACTTCCGCCATAATCTGCCGCTGGCACCCCGCTCGCTGCTCTACCCGCTGATCGGCGACCGCATCTACGGCGGCATCGGCCATGCGGTGGACGTGCTGTGCACCGTGGGAACGCTGTTCGGCGTGGCGACCTCGCTCGGCCTGGGGGCCATCCAGGTCAATGCAGGGCTGGAGCGGCTGTTCGGGCTGCCTCAGGGCATCGGCTCCCAACTGGCGCTGATCGGCGGCATCACGCTGGTGGCCACCATCAGCGTGGTCTCCGGTCTGAACCGGGGCATCCGCTTCCTGAGCCAGTTCAATATCGGGCTGTCCGCGGCGATCTTCGCTTTCGTGCTGCTGGCCGGACCCACCGTCTACATCCTGGAGCTGTTCCTGGAGGGGCTGGGCTATTACCTGCAGAAGCTGCCGGCCACCAGCTTCAGCACCGAGCCGGGGTCCACCGACGGCTGGCACGAACAGTGGACGCTGTTCTACTGGAGCTGGTGGATTTCCTGGTCGCCGTTCGTCGGCATCTTCGTCGCGCGCATCTCGAAGGGCCGCACTGTGCGGGAATTCATCCTCACGGCGCTGCTGGTGCCGAGCCTCGGCAGCTTCCTGTGGTTTTCCGCGCTGGGTGGCACCGCGCTGCACATGGAGATCTTCGGCAGCGGCGGCGTCACCGAGGTTGTACAGGAGAACGAGGCCTTCGCGCTGTTCGCCGTGCTGGAGGCGCTACCCTGGCACGAGGTGACCTGGGCTGCGGCGACGTTGCTGGTGATCATCTTCTTCGTGACCTCGTCGGACTCCGGTTCTTTCGTGGACGACATGGTGACCTCGGGCGGCCACCCGAATCCGCCGAAGGCCCAGCGGGTCTTCTGGGCGGTCTCGGAAGGCACCGTCGCAGCGGTGCTCCTCTATGCCGGCGGGCTGACGGCGTTGCGCACTGCCTCCCTGACGACCGGCATCCCTATCGCCATTTTTCTGCTGGTGGCGGCGTACGGGTTGCAGCGCGCGCTGCGGTCGGAGGAGTAGGTGCCGGACCGAACTTTTGCAACTTTCTAAAGTTGTTTCCGGTTTCGGTCGCGAAAGGGGAGTTATCGTGCAGGCAGGCCGGGCGCCGAGGCGCTAGCTTTCGTGGGCGGCGACCGAAGGTGCCCGATGACTCGACCACGGCGACTCCATGTACCCGGCAGCCTGTACCACGTCATCCTGCGCGGCAATAACCGGCAGGAGATCTTCTTCTCGGCCGCCGATCGCATCTATCTCGACCAGCTCGTCGGGCGCGCGACCGAGAGCCTCGAAGCGCAGGTGCACGCCTATTGCTGGATGCCCAACCATATCCACATGGCAATCCGGGTCGGCGAGGCGCCGCTAGGCCGGCTGATGCAGTGGATCGCCTCGCGCTACGCCTTCCGCGTCAACCGGCAGCGCGAGGCGACAGGCCATCTGTTCGAGCGTCGCTACCGTGCGCTGCTGGTCGACGTGGATGCCTACGCGCTGCAGCTGGTCCGCTATATCCACCTGAACCCGGTCAAGGCCGGCCTCGTCTCAGATCCGGCGGACTATCCCTGGAGCAGCCACCGTTACTACCTCGGCGGGAATGCACCACCATGGCTGCGGACCGACTGGATACTTGCGATGTTCGGCCGCCGCCCGATCCGGGCTCGCGCCGCCTATCGGCGCTTCGTCGGCGACGCTCCCGACGCGGAGCTGCCGGAGGAGCTCCTGGCGGGTGACCCGGAAGACGAACGGCGGGCCGGCGCGGATCGGCTGCTGTCGGAGCCGAGCGATCCCGTCGACGCCAGGTCGGCCGACCGCGATCTCGAGGGGCTGATCGCGGCCGCCGCGGCGCGTCACGGCTGTGAAGTAGCCGCGATCACGGGGCCCAGCCGGGAGCGCCGGCTGGTGCGCGTGCGACGCGAGATCGCCCGGCAGGCCCGGGACCGGGGCGTCGCCAGCGTCGCGGAGATCGCCCGCCGCCTCAATCGGTCGGATTCGGCCGTCGCCAGACTGCTGAAAGGCTGAGAGCCGGCAACAAGTTGGAAAAGTTGCAAAAGTTCGGTCCGGCACCTCTAAGGGTTTCGGTTTGCCGCAATCGCCAGACCCTCCGTTATCCTCTAGTGTGTCAATTTGAGTTGGCATAACTGTTGTCATGCTCAACTGACATTTTGCGGTAGACAGGCAAACGGATGCTGAGCATTCCACTCTCCCGCCCGGCGGAGCCACACGCCGACGCGAGCGCGCCGCGGGCCATGATCGGCCCGAACGCGGTGCTGCAGACCCTGCGTGCCATCGCCGAACTGGAAGGCACGGCCTGCTACGAGGCTGTCGCTCGCGGCGCCGCCCTGCCCGCCACCGATCCCGACCGCATGATCCCGGAAGCCCTGTTCGTCCGGCTGGTGGAGAGCCTGCGGCGCACGCTGCCCTGGGCGCGCTCCGAAGCCGTGCTGCGGCTGGCCGGCGAATACACTGCCGACTACGTCGCCGCCAACCGCATCCCGCGGCTCTTCCGGCGGCTGCTGCGCCTGCTGCCGCCCCGGCTGGCCGTGCCGCTGCTGCTGGCCGCGTTCCGCCGCCACGCGTGGACGTTCGCGGGCGGCGGCCGCTTCGACACCGCCGGCGGCTACCCCGCCGACATCCTCCTCAAAGGCTGCCCGACCTGCCGCAATGCGCCCGAGGCAACGGCGGCCGGCGCCTATTACGAAGCGGCCTTCCAGGGCCTGCTGCGGCTCGCGGCCGACAGCGTGCGCGTCCACGAGACGGCCTGCGAGGCCTGCGGCGACCCCTGCTGCCGCTTTTCCATCGAGATCGAGGGCGCGAGCGCCCGCGGAGAGTCACCATGCGCATCGTGCTGATCCACCCCAACTACCATTCCGGCGGCGCCGAGATCGCCGGCAACTGGCCGCCCGCCTGGGTCGCCTACCTGGCCGGGGCGCTGAAGAAGCACGGCTACACGGACATCCACTTCATCGACGCCATGACCGGACACCTCGACGAAGAAGCCCTGCGCTCGCGTCTGGCACAGATCGGATCGGCCGACCTCGTCGGTTGCACCTGCATTACCCCGAGCATCTATCAGGCCGAGAAAACCCTGGAGATCGCCCGGTCCGTCTTCCCCGATGCCGTCACGGTGCTCGGCGGCATCCACGCCACCTTCATGTACGAGCAGGTACTGAGGGAGGCGCCCCACATCGACGTCATCGCCCGCGGCGAGGGTGAAGAAGTGCTGGTGAACCTGGTCCAGGCCGTCGAGAACGGCTCCCTGGAGCGCGACCGCCGCAGCATCCGCGGCATCGCCTTCGCCGAGGGCGACGAGATCGTGGCCACCCCCGCGCACCCGCCGATCAAGCAACTGGACGACCTGGAGCCCGACTGGAGCTTGCTCGAGTGGGACGACTACATCTACCTGCCGCTCGGCAAGCGGGTCGCCATCCCCAACTTCGCCCGTGGCTGCCCGTTCACCTGTTCGTTCTGCTCCCAGTGGAAGTTCTGGCGCTCCTACCGCATGCGCTCGCCGAAAAACTTCGTCGACGAGATCGAGAAACTCGTGCGCGACCACGACATCGGCTTCTTCATCCTCGCGGACGAAGAACCCACCATCAACCGGCAGAAGTTCATCGACCTCTGCCAGGAGCTGATTGACCGGGACCTCGGCATCGAGTGGGGCATCAACACCCGCGTCACCGACATCCTGCGCGACGAGGACATGCTGCCGCTGTACCGGAAAGCCGGCCTGGTGCACGTCTCCCTCGGCACCGAGGCCTCGGCCCAGCTGAACCTGGAGCGTTTCCGCAAGGAAACCACCGTCGCCGAGAACAAGCGCGCCATCAAACTGCTGCGCGACAACGGCATGGTGGCCGAGGCCCAGTTCATCATCGGGCTGGAGAATGAGACCGCAGAGAGCATCGAGGACACCTACAAGTGGGCCATGGACTGGGACTGCGACATGGCCAACTGGATCATGTACACGCCCTGGCCGTTCTCGGATCTCTTCGAGGAACTCGGCGACAAGGTGGAGGTGCGCGACTACGCCCGCTACAACTTCGTCACCCCCATCATGAAACCGGAGTCGATGACCCGCAGCGAGGTCTTCAACGGGGTCATGAAGAACTACCGGCGCTTCTACATGCGCAAGAGCCTGTTCAGCTACCCGTGGCTGAAGGACAAGTACAAGCGCAAGTACATGCTCGGCTGCCTGAAGGCGGCCATGAAATCCGGCTTCGAGCGCCGCTTCTACGACCTCGGCCGCATCAACTACCGGGGCCAGAAGGAGATCGACTTCAAGTTCGACCAGTCCCGGGTGCTCACGAAGGAAGAGCTGGCGCTGGCCGAGAGCAGCCGCCAGCGGGTCGGCAGCAGCTATCAGCAGGCCGGGGGGAGCAAAGCCGCCGCGGCGCTGGCCTGTGGCGGCGGGCCGGCGACGGGCCGCGGCAACGGTCGCGACGGCCGCGCCGTCGAGCCTCGGACCGCGGACGTTCTCACCTATTCGCCGAAGGCGGACGAGATCGTCGATCCTGCGGCGCTCCTGGGCGAGGCGCCGATCGACGAATTCTTCGATCCGCGGGGCTTCGCCAAGCAGCGCTCGCGGGCGAAGCGGCTGTCGGCGGTGAAGTAGCGCGGCGCTAGCGCCATTGCAAATTCGGACACGCGATTGCCGATACTGGCATCGCGCTCTCACCCTGCGCTAAGGTGAGTTCCTCCCCAGATAGAGACTGGTCACCGGCGCGGACGCGCCCGACCGGCGGAGGAAACCCGATACATGCGACATTTTCTGGCTGTGGCCGCCTGCCTGCTCGGCGGCGGACTGCTTCTCATTCCTTCCGCTCATGCCGGGAATCAGAGCGAGGCAAGCGAAGAGGTCGAGGGTGAAGACAAACCGCCACTGAGCGAAGCCATTCCCGACGACACGGCCGACGGCTTCGGCGTGGAGGACCTCAATCCCGATGAACTCGGTGTCGACATCGGCGCCGTGCGCCGGGTAGTCGTCATCGACGGATCGGAATCGTCCGCACCGATTCCTTACGAACTGGTGGTCACCGGCGAGATTCAGAAGGCAGAGGGCGACATCGCGGGCTTCCCTGCCACCATCAACGACAAGGCCAGCATCGACGGTGAAGTCGCGACCGGCCAGGTCCGCTCCGCGGTGGATGCGTACTACGTGTATGGCGAGATCCGGCGGATAGCACTGGGCGATCCCGACGCCGTTACGGTCTTCGTCGACGGCGATCGGGTGCAGGCAGAGACCCTCGCGGAGCCAGCCACACCGGACTGAGACCGATCTGCCGGCGCAGCCCGGGACGTCGCGGGAGCGGCCGCGTGAGCCGCGGCGACGAGAAGCGGCGACCGAAGGGCCGTCGATCCACTACAGTTCCAGCGTCACCCGCTTCACGCCGCGCTCCTCCGACTTCGGCGCAATCCGGAAACCGAGTGCCTTGCAGATGTGCAGCATGACCTTGTTGTCGTTCAAGACATCGCCGCCCAGCTTCCGGATGCCGACGCTGCGCGCGTAGTCGATCAGGCGCTCCATCAGGTAGACGCCGAGTCCCTGACCAGTCATCTCGTGGTGCACGATGATCGCGAAGTCGGCGTGCTCCCTGTCCGGGTCGGCGAACAGCCGCACCACGCCGTGTATGGGCGTCTTCCCCGCGATGCCCGGTTCGGTCAGCGCGAGCGCCATCTCCCGGTCGTAGTCCAGCTGGGTGAAGCGCGCGGCCATCATGTGGGTGAGCACCTTGATGGGCGCGTGGAACCGCAACCGGAGCTCCTCGGGGTTCAGGGTCTCGAACACCCGGTGCAACGACGGCTCGTCCTCCGGCATTATCGGGCGCAGCAGCAGTTTGCGGCCGTCCGGAAGTTCCAGCTCCTCCTCCAGCGACTTCGGGTAGGGCAGGATGGCCAGGCGATCCCGCGCATCCCGCTCCTCGCGCTGCAGGCGCACCCGGGCATCCAGCGCCACCACGCCGTCCGCATCCGCCAGCAGCGGATTGATGTCCAGCTCCGCGATCTCGGCAAAATCCGCAACGAGCTGGGCCACCTGCAGGATCACCGTACCGATCGCCTCCAGATCGGCGGCCTCGTGGTTGCGGTACCCGCACAGCAGCCGCCAGACCCGCGTGCGCTCCATCACGCGCTTTGCCAGCCGCATGTTCATGGGCGGAAGCCCAATAGCCGTATCGGCGATGGTCTCCGCCGCCACGCCGCCGTGGCCGAACAGGATCACCGGCCCGAACTGCTCGTCCTCCGTCGCGCCCACCAGCAATTCGAAGGCATCGGGCCGCGACACCATGGGCTCCACCACGAATCCGTCCACCCGCGCCTCCGGCCGCTGCGACTCCACCCGCCGCAGCATCGAGCGGGCGGCCTCCAGCACCGCCGTCTCCCCTTCCAGGTCGAGCGCGACGCCGTCCACGTCGCTCTTGTGCAGGATGTCGGGCGACTGGATCTTCAGCACGACCGCGCCGTCCAGTTCCGCCGCCCGCGCAGCCGCGTCCTCCGGCGTCTCCACACTCACGGCCTCCACCACCGGGATGTCGTAGGCGCGAAGGAGCGCCTTCGCCTCGACCTCCGGCAACCACTCCCGGCCTTCGGCCAGGGCGGCATCGATGATCTTCCGGGCCGCTTCCGTGTCCTGCGTGAAGCGCCGGGGCACGCTCGGCGGCGTCTCCATCAGCGAGCGCTGGTTGCGGTCGTAGTTGACGAGGTACATGAAGCCTTTCACCGCCCTCTCGGGGGTCGAAAACGTCGGGATACCGGCCTCGGCGCAGATCTCCCGCGGCTCCCCCGCGGACACCTCGCCCACGAAGCTGGTCAGGAGCAGCGGGCGGTCATGCGCCTCCCAGGTCGAAGCCACCCGTTCCGCGACGTCGCGGCCGGAGATGACGGCCGTGGGACAGTTCAGCACCACCGTCGCGTCCACCCCGGGGTCCTTCAGCACGATATCCAGCGCCCGGCTGTAGCGCTCACCGTCCGCGTCGCCGATCACGTCCACCGGGTTGCCCCGCGACCAGGTGGCAGGCAGCACCTCGTCCAGCGCCTCCAGCGACTCCTCGGACAACTCGGCCAGGTCGCCGCCCTGTCCGATCAGCTCGTCGGTGGCCATCACGCCGACTCCGCCCCCGTTGGTCACGATGCAGACTCTCTCGCCGCGCACCCGCTGCACCCGGCTCAGGATCTCGGTGGCGCCGAACAGCTCGCTGAGCTCGTCCACCCGCAGCAGTCCCGCGCGGCGGAAAGCGGCATCGTAGACGCCGTCGGACCCCGCCAGCGCGCCCGTGTGACTCGCCGCCGCCTTCGCACTGGCCTCGTAGCGACCGGCCTTCACGACGATGACCGGCTTCATGCGCGCCGCCGCCCGGGCCGCGGACATGAACTTGCGGGCGTGGGAGATGGCCTCGACGTAGAGCAGGATGGCGCTGGTGTCTTTCTGGTCGGCCAGGTAATCCAGCATGTCGCCGAAGTCGACGTCGGCCGCGCCGCCCAGCGACACCAGGTGCGAAAAGCCGATGCCGCGGGCCTGGGCCCAGTCGATCACCGAGGTGACCACCGCCCCGGACTGGGCGACGAAGGCGAGCTTGCCGGGCTCCGGCTGCAGGTGGGAGAAGCTCGCGTTCAGGCCGTGGCCCGGCACGACGGCACCCAGGCAGTTGGGCCCCAGCACACGCAGCAGGTGGGGCCGCGCTGCGTCCAGCATCTGCTGCTGCAGCTCGCGTCCCTCCTCGCCCAGCTCGCCGAAGCCGGCCGTGATCACGATGGCCGCGCGGCTCCCGGCGTTGCCGAGTTCCTCGACGATCCCCGGAACGGTATCCGGCGGCGTGGCGATCACCGCGAGATCCGGCGCCTCGGGGAGGTCGCCGACGCTCGCCCACGCTTTCTGCTCCAGCACCCGATCCCGGTTGGGATTGACGAAATACACCGACCCCTCGAAACCCGAGCCGAGGAGATTGCGGGCGATGACGTGGCCGATCTTGCCTTCCTCGCCGCTGGCGCCGATCAGCGCGACGGACTGCGGCTCGAACAGGTAGTCGAGGTTGCGGATGGTCACGGCTACATCCTGAAGCCGGGGGCCTGATCGCAATGGTAACCGCTGCACGGCAGGAAGTCCGGTGTGTGGATGGGCCGGATAGGCGCAACTGCGTATTGATGTTGCCGCGGTGGCTCTGCTGCACTTCACCGGCGGCGTCGCCGTAAAGTATCTGCAGAAGCGGCTGGGCCAATAGCGGCCCCGCCCGATATACTCTGCCCGGCAAACCAGGAGCCCCACATGGTCCCTTTCCTTTCCCTGTGCGCACGCGACGTCATGAGCCCGGACCCGGTGACGGTAGACCCTGCACTCACCCTCGCCGAACTGCGCCAGCGCTTCGAGGAGACCCACTTCGGCTCTTTCCCCGTGGTGGCCAACGGCGTGCTCGTGGGCATGGTCAGCGAGTTCGATCTGCTGGAGGCCTGCCTGCTGCGCCCGACGTCGATCATTCCCCACTTCGACGAGATACTGGCCATGCCGGTGAGCGCCGTCATGACGAAGGACTGTGTCAGCGTCGCCCCGGACGAGGCGCTCAGCCACGTGCTGGAGAAGATGGTGCCCCGGCGGCTGAAGGCAGTGCCCGTCGTGGACGGCGACCGGGTGGTCGGCATCGTCGCGCGCACGGATCTGCTGGTCGGGCTCCATGAGCGCGTGAAGGAGTCCGGCGGCGAGGCCTGAGACCCCCCGCGAAGGTCAGTCTGCCGGTATCTTCAGGTCCGCGACCAGCGGCAGATGGTCCGAGGCCTGCCGGGACGCAGGCGACCTCACGGCACGCACGCGGGCGACGACGTCCCGCGGCGCCACGTAGAGGCGATCGAGGGAGAATAGCGGGGCGGCGGCCGGGAACGTCCTCGGCCCCGGCGCCCGTCCGAGGTTCCGGGCGAGCAGCCGGCTCGCTGCGGCCCCCGGCCGCCATTCGTTGATGTCGCCTGCCAGCACGCGGATATCCGCATCGTCGCGATCCACTGCCGGCAGCAGGCGGCGGACCTGGCGATGGCGTTCCCCCGCACTCAGGCCGAGATGGGTAACGAAGATCCTGAGGGTGCGCCCGCCGACGACGAAGTCCGCCTCGATGGCGCCGCGCGGCTCCCGGGAGCCGACCGAGAGATCGTGCAACCGGTGTGCGACGGCCGCCTCACGCGCGAGCAGCAGGTTGCCGTAACGGGCATCGCCTCGGTACAGCGTGGCTCCGCGGTGGGCGTGCATGCCGAGACGGTCGGCCAGATAGTCGGTGACGGTCGTCTCCCGGTAGGGCCGATCCTCCACCTCCTGCAGGGCGACGAAGTCGGCATCCAGGTCTTCGAGCACTGCCGCGATGCGATCGGGTGCGAAGCGCCGGTCCCGGCCGACGCAGGCATGCACGTTGTAGCTCACGATGCGGATCGGGCGATCCGTCATCGCTTCCTTCGTTGCTGCAGCACGCGCAGGGCGATCAGCGTAATGCCGGCGGCGGCGATGACCGCCAGCACCCAGGGCTCGAACACCGGTTCGCCGGCCAGCGCGGCACGGGCCCGGTCGACGCTGAAGCAGATGAGCACGGTGCCCGGCCCCATGCCGAGCAGCGTGCCGAGCAGGAAGTCCTTCAGCTTCACCCGTGATGCGCCGGCCAGCAGATTGATCACCGTGAACGGTGCGATGGGGATGAGACGCAGCCCGGCCAGGGACCAGGGGTCGGAGGACCGTCCGAGCGCCTTCATCCGCACGGTCACCGCGCGGGGCGCGCGGCCCTCCACCGCCCGGCCGAGACGCCGGCCGATGGCGTGGTTCACGACGGTGGCCGCGAGCGTACCCGCGATGGCGGACACCGAGGCCACCCAGGGGCCGAACAGCAGCGCGCACAGGGCGATCATGCCGGTGACGGGCGCCACCAGGAGACTCCCGGCGATGAAAGCCGGGATCACCGCCAACGGCGCGAGCGGATGCGCCGCGCTCTCGCGCAGCGTTCCGAGCAGCACCATCGGGTCGAAGCCGTCGCCGGCGGTGCGTGCCTGCCAGATGGCAAGCCCGCCGACGAGGAGTATCAGCCCGGCCAGGAATCCCCAGCCCACCGACGGATGCGTCAGCACCTTCAGATAGCGACGCCGCGCCGTGCCGGCTTCCGGCTCGGCCGCGTCCGCACCGGCCTCGCTGGCGCCGGCGTCATGCTCGCCCGAGCCCGTGACGCCCCCCACCAGCTCGTCCCAGGCCTGTTCCACGGGCCGTTCCAGATCGGCGATCCGGGCGATGGGCTTCAGCATGCCGTCGATATCGCTGCCGTCGCTGTCCAGCCGCTCCAGCCGTCGTGGCCCGCCGCCCAGCCGGTCCAGCGTGGCGATGAGACCGTGCTCCGCAATGGCGGCAGCCACGTCGCGCACGTCCGCTCCCAGATGCTCGGCCAGCAGGTCCGCCCGCAGGCCGGCGGCCGCATCGACATCCTCGATCACCAGGTCGCATTCGCTGTCGAGCCCCATGGAGCGGCGGCTGAGATTGGCCGAGCCGATCCGGGCCCAGCGCTCGTCCACCACCATTACCTTGCCGTGGACGTTGATGCAGGTATCGCCCAGCTCGTCGGAGACGGGCGAGACGATGCGCAGGCGGCCGTCGCCGTCGTTCTTCCGCAACCGCTGCAGCGCCTGGTTGCGCAGCACGTCCATGGTGGCCTGCTCCAGCCAGCCGGAGGTCTCGCCCGGCAGGACGATGACGATTTCCGGCCCGTCGGATTCCGCCAGCCGGTCGCACAGGGCGCGCGTGATCGTGTCCGAGGTGTAGTACTGGTTTTCGATATAGATGGAGGATTCCGCGGCCGCGATCATATCGAGGAACAATTGCTCGACTTCGCGGATGAGATCGCTGCCATCCTTGTGCGCCCAGGTGCGGGCCAGGGCCACCGGCGCGTCGTTCGCGCGCACCGGCACGTCCGCGGGCCAAAGCGCGTCCGTCCTGTCTTCGCCCTGGATATCCAGCGCCGGCAGCGTATCGCCGGTGGCGTTCTCCCAGCGGAAGGATCCGAGGTCGCGCAGGTGGCGGGCCGGCTCGCCGGTCACCAGCGCCTGCACGTCGTGGAAGGGCCGGTAGCTGCCGCCGGCCTCGTTGACCCGGCGCGGATCGTCCGGCGCATGCGCCCGCGTGTCCCAGCGGCTCTTGGTGAGGTCGAATCCGCCGCTAAAGGCGAGCTGCCCGTCGACGACGATGAACTTCTGATGCTGGCTAGCACCCGTGGCGTGCTGCCCGTCCAGCTCGAAATGCAGGCGGTCCTGGTCCTGCCAGCCGAACTGGGCCGCCGGCAGCAGTTCGCGCTCCAGCACGTACACCATGGCGAAGTCCCAGGACAGCACGTAGATCTGCAGGCCGTCCCTGCGCTTGGCCAGGTCCTGCAGCGTCTCGGCGAGCGGGCTCGGGTACAGCGGATGATCTTCGTCGCGTATCAGCTCGAGCCGGCTGTCCATGTCCCAGCCGACAATCAGGATCTCGCGCTCGGCCGCCTCCATGCTCTCGCGGACCGCGCGGAAGTAATCCTCGCCGTCGATCAGCCAGCCGAAGCGTTCGGCGCGTGCCGTGCGCCAGACGTTTTTGCCGGGAGTGAACAGGCTCCCGGCGTCGGCCTCGCCGGCGTCGTCGTCACCGTTCGTCATGCGCTAACTATAGCGCAGAGCCGGCGGCTTCGGCCGGGCCGACGCACAGGTCCGGCCGCGCCGTCAGGACGCTTCTTCGAGACCGAGTTCCTCGCTCGTCCAGGCGGAGACGGAGCCGAGATAGAGATCGACGCGCTCGAAGCCCTCGCGCTGCATCACGCTGGCCGCGATGGTTGCCCGGCTCCCGCTGCCGCACATGACGGTGTAATGCCTGCTGCGGTCGAACCCGCTCAACGCTCCCGGCAGTTCGCCCACGTAGGCATGCCGGGCACCCGGTACACGGCCCTCCTCCACCTCGTCGTCGTCGCGGACATCCAGCAGCAGCCAGTCTTCGTGGGAGGAATCCATGCGTCTTTTCACCGTCTCCGTGTCGACGACGGCGAGGCTGCCGAAGGCCTGCCCGGCCGCGGCCCAGCCTGCCAGCGAAGGCGCGAGGAAGCCGGCGATGCGGTCGTAGCCGATGCGTGCAAGGGCCGTGGCCGCGCGGGCGGCCTGCCCGGCATCCTCGGCCACCAGGGCCAGTTCGTCCTCCGGCGCGAAGAACCAGCCGGCGAAACTCGCGAGCATGTGCTCCGGGATGGCGATACTGCCCGGCAGGTGCGCGCCGAGATACGCGGACGCGCTGCGGACGTCGAGCACGATCGCCTGCCCGGACGCCGCCCGGAAGTCCTCCGTCGTCAGCGCCGGGGGCGGCAGCGGCTTCGGCATGGCGGACGCGCCCTCCAGGTTGCACGCCTCCATGTAGCGGAAGTAGGGCGGCTGACGGTGGTGCTCTGCCACCTTCGCGTCGATGAATTCCTCGCGGTCGGTGATCTGCAGGCGCGGATTGTTGCGGCGCTCGTAGCCAATGGTGGAGACCTCCCGATCGGCCATGGCATTGCCGCATACGGAGCCCGCGCCGTGCGCCGGATAGACCACCGCCTGGTCGCCGAGCCCGCAGAGCTTCTGCAGGCTGTCGTACAGCAGCCCGGCCACCTCGCGGGCGCGCTCGGGGTAGAAATCGGTGCGGCCGACATCACCGATGAACAGCGCGTCGCCGGTGAAGACGCCGACGGCGTCGTCGCCGAAGGCGGGGTCGGTGAACGCGAACGAGAGGCTGTCGTCGGTATGGCCGGGGGTCTCGAGCACGCGCACGAGGATGCTGCCGATGCGGAACTCGTCGCCCTCTCTCGCCGTCTCCGCGTAGACCACGTCGCCGGCGGCATTCGGCCCGTGAAAGACGGTGGCGCCGGTGCGCTCCGCCAGCACCGCTGCGCCGGAGAGCAGGTCCTCGTTGCGATGGGTCTCGAGGATGCCCGTGATCCGACATCCGTTGCGCGCGGCGATGTCCGCGTAGATATCGCAGTCCCGGCGCGGGTCGACCACCACCGCCTCGCCGTCACTGCCGAGCACCCAGGACAGGTGCGCCAGTCCCTCGCTTTTCACTTTCTCGACAAACATCGTATGTCCCTTTCGCAAGCCGTTTCTGTCAGGATCAAGCTAGAACGACGGGCCGGGAAAGCAATGCGGAATATCAATGGGCGCTGTCGAAGCTGGCCGGCTGGCAGGCTTGCCGGCTGGCGCCGCCCGCATCCATCTGAAATGATCGGCCGAATATCCGAAACCCCGTCACGGAGAGAGACCATGCGTGCACTGATGACCCCCGTTTTCTTCATGCTGACGGCATTCGCCGCGCCGGCGCTGGCCTGCGACGGCGCGCTGCTGAACCAGGACTTCCGCCGCCTGGCATCCGACGATTCCGTGAACCTCTGCGAGGCCTACCAGGGCAAGGTCGTGATGGTCGTCAACACGGCGTCGAAATGCGGCAACACGCCCCAGTACGAAGGCCTGGAAGGGCTCTACGAGGAGTACGGCGAGGAGGGCCTCGTGGTGCTGGGCTTCCCGTCGAACGACTTCATGGGCCAGGAACCGGGCACCGAGGAGGAGATCCGGGACTTCTGCCGCTCCACCTACGGCGTGAAGTTTCCGATGTTCGAGAAGATCACGGTGCGCGAGGAGAACGCCCATCCGTTCTACCGGGCGCTGGCGCAGGAAGCGGGCACCTATCCCCAGTGGAATTTCCACAAATACCTGATCGGCCGCGACGGCAGACTCATTGCCGAGTTCAGCCCGCGGACGCAGCCCTATGACGACAAAGTCGTGGCCGCGCTGGAATCGGCGCTGAGCGAGCCCGCCGGCTGAGTGTCGCCGGAGCGGCCCTCAGTACTGGCCCATCTGGTTCTTCAGTGCCCGGAGCACGTCGCGCCAGGCGATGATCCCGACCAGCCGGCCGCTCCGGTCCACGACCGGATAGCGGCGATAGGGGGACTCCAGGAAGTGCTCCGCCAGTGACATGATGCTGTCGCGGGGACGGACGGTTTCCACGTTCCTGTGCATGTATTCCTCCACCCGGCCGCCGGGCTCGCCATGGTATGCGCCGTGCAACGCCACCTTCATGAAATCACCCTCGGTGAGGATGCCGACCAACCTGCCGCTGCGGTCGGTGACCGGCGCGCCGGCCACGTCGTTGTCCACGAAGATCGCCAGTGCGCGCAGAATCTCCATGTCCGGGCGCAGCGTGAGCACATTCCGGGTCATGTAGTCCCGCACCTTCATCGTTTCCATCGCAGTCCCCCTCCTCAGCGGCCGGAGCCGAAGTCGTCCAGGAAGATGCTTTCGCGATCGACGCCCAGCTCGTCGAGCATCTGAATGACGGCCGCGGTCATGACCGGTGGTCCGCAGAGATAGTATTCCAGCTCCTCGGGAGCCGGGTGGTCGTTCAGGTACTGCTCATAGACGACCCGATGCACGAAGCCGACCGGGCCGTCCCAGTCGTCTTCCGGCAGCGGATCGGAGAGCGCCACCTGCCAGTCGAAATTGTCGTGTTCGGCCGCAAGCCTGTCGAAGTCCTCCCGGTAGCAGAGCTCCCGCAGGCTGCGCGCGCCGTACCAGAAGCGGATCCTGCGGCCGCTCTTCCGGTTCAGTAGCTGGTCGAAGATGATCGAGCGCATCGGCGCCATGCCGGCGCCGCCGCCGATCAGGACCATCTCGCGGTCGGTCTCGGTGGCACGGAACTCGCCGAACGGGCCGGAGAGCACCACCTCGTCGCCGGCCGCCAGGCTGAAGATCCAGGACGACGCCTTGCCCGGCGGGGTGCCCTCCGGCGCGTCCGGAGGCGGCACGGCTATGCGTACCACGAGCATGGCGGCGTCGTCCTCGCCCGGATGATTGGCCAGCGAATAGGCGCGGGTGGTAGTGGAATCCGCGTGTGATTCGAGCTGCAGCAGACCGTATCGCTCCCAGTCGGCGCGGTATTGTCCGGGGATGTCGAAGTCGGCGAATTTCACGTCGTGGGGCGGCGCCTCCAGGACGATGTAGCCGCCGGCCTCGAAATCGAGCCGCTCCCCTTCGGGCATCGCAAACACCATCTCCTTGAGGAACGTGCCCACGTGGCGCGCGGAGCGCACCGTGCTGGTCCAGCGCTTCACGCCGAACAGCTGGTCCGGCACGCGCACGCTCATGTCGCCACGCACCTTGACCTGGCAGGCGAGCCGGTAGCCCTCCTCCGCCTCGTGCCGGTCGATGTGGTTCTGCTCGGTGGGCAGCAGGTCGCCGCCGCCCTCGAGCACCTTCAGCTTGCACTGGCCGCAGGTGCCACGCCCGCCGCATGCCGCCGGCAGATAGAGGCCGTTGTTGCCGAGATCGGTCAGCAGATGGGTGCCGATCGGCACCTCGATGCTCCGCTGCCCGTTGATGGTGATCTCGGCACTGCCGCCGGGCGCGAGCCAGCGCCGGGCCAGCAGGACGATGTACATCATCGTCATCACCAGCACGGTGAAGGTCACGACACTGAGCAGCACGCTACCCATCAGAACGCGAGCCCCGAGAGTCCGGCGAAGCCGAGCGAGAGCAGGCCGGTGACCACGAAAGCGAGACCGAGTCCCTGCAGGCCCTCCGGTATGTCGCTGTAGTGCAGGCGCTCACGGATGGCGGCGAAGAGGATGATGGCCACTGCCCAGCCGACGCCCGCGCCGGCGCCGTAGGCCGTGCTCTGGGCGAGGCCGTACTCGCGCTCCACCATGAACAGCGAAGCGCCCAGCACCGCGCAATTCACGGTGAGCAGCGGCAGGAAGATGCCGAGCGCCTGATGCAGTGCCGGCATGAAGCGGTCCAGCGTCATCTCCAGGATCTGGATGAGCGCCGCGATCACGCCGATGAAGCTGATGAGCCTGAGGTGGGTCAGATCGGTGTCCGGCAGCCCCAGCCAGGCGAGCGCGCCCGGCCTCAGCACGTTGTCGAAGATCAGGTGGTTGATCGGCACGGTGATGGTCTGCACGACCACGACGGCGATGCCGAGACCGACCGCCGTGCTGACGCGCTTGGACACCGCGAGGAACGTGCACATGCCGAGCAGGAAGGCCAGCGCCAGGTTGTCGACGAAGACCGCGCTCAGGAAGATGCCGGTCAGCTCACCCATCAGTCGCCCTCCTGGAATTTCGAGGGCGGCGCCGACATGACCGTATGCTCACGCTGCGCCGGGCGTACGACCCGTATCCACCAGACGATGACCGCGATGAGGAAGAAGGCGCTCGGCGGCAGGAGCATGAGTTCGTTCGGCAGATACCAGCCGCCGTCTTCGGAGACGGTAATGAGCGGGTATCCGAGCAGCGTGCCGGCCCCGAGCAGCTCGCGAGCCGAGGCGACGGCGATCAGCACCACGCTGTAGCCAAGGCCGTTGCCGATGCCGTCCAGCAGGCTCTGCCACGGGCCGTGGCCCATGGCGAAGGTCTCGGTCCGGCCGAGGATGATGCAGTTCGTGATGATAAGGCCCACGAACACGGACAGTATGCGCGAGACGTCCGGCAGATAGGCCCGCAGAAACTCGTCCACCACGATCACGCCGCTGGCGATGATGGTGACCTCGATGATGATGCGCACCGCATGGGGCATCTGCCGGCGAAGCAGGCTGACGGCGACGTTGCTGAACGCGAGCACGGCGATCACCGCGGCGCTCATGACCAGGGCGGGGAACAGGGTCCGGGTCACGGCCAGTGCCGAGCAGATGCCGAGGATCTGCATGGTGATGGGGTTGTTGTCGACGATGGGATCGACGAGCGTGCGTCCGTCACTCATGATGCATCTCCCTCCTCGCGCAGGCGCTCGATCAGCGGTCCGTAGCCGTCGTCGCCCAGCCAGTACTGCAGCAGGCCGGTGACGCCCCGTGCCGTCTTGGTGGCGCCGCTCATCGCGTCGGTCTTGTAGCGACGCGCAGGATCATCCGCCGGCAACGGTTCCCGCGCGATGCCGAGCGCCGGGCGGCCCTGTTCGTCGTAGGCCTGCTTGCCGCGCCAGCGGGCCTGCCAGTCCTTCTGCTCGACGAAGTCGCCGATACCCGGCGTCTCGCCGTGTTCGTAGAAGCTCAACGCAGCGACGGTCTCCAGATCGCTCTCCAGCGCCAGATAACCCTTCAGCGTCGACCACATGCCGCGGCCGTAGACCGGCAGCACGATGCGCTCGAGATCTCCTTCGTCCCGGTACACGTACACGGGCATGTAGGGGGCGCGACGGCCCAGCCGTGCCGTGTTCTCGGCACGGGGTATCTCGACGCTCTCCGTCTCGGAATCGGCGGCCGCCAGATAGTCGTACTCCCGCGGGTCGGCCGCGTCGGTGTAGCGGCCGGTGTCGAGATCCACCAGGCGCACTTCAATGGCCTCGAACCGTTCGGCCACCTCGCGGGCGGACGCATCCGCGCCGGCCTCGATCAGCCCCGCGGCCATGAGGACGCGGCGGTCGCGGTCGATGGAGGCGTAGCGTTCCTGGACCGGCCGCAGCCAGGCCACGGCCGCCGATACCATCAGCGAGCAGGCAATGGCGATGCTCAGCGTGAACACCGTGGTATGGGTGATGGTGTTGCGGCTCACGAGGCGAGCCTCCTGCGATGCCGGCGCATCTGCCAGGCGATCACCGCGTGGTCGATAGCGGGCGCCGCGAGGCTGATCAGCAGCACCGCATAGATGGTGCCTTCCGGGTGGCTCGAATTCGCCACGCGGAAGAGGATGGCCGCCGCGCCTATCACGAGCCCGTAGATCCAGCGCCCGGGACGCGTGACCGAGGCGCCGACCGGATCCGTGGCGATGAAGGCGATCAGGAAAGCGAAGCCGCCCGTGACCAGGTGCCAGCGCCAGGGCAGGTCGAACGCCGGGTCCTCCGGACCCCAGGCGTTGAGCGCGAGCGTCATCGCGAGACTGCCGACGAGGGCCGCCACCACGATGCGCCAGGAAACCAGACCGCCGAGCATCAGCAGCACGGCACCGAGCGCGCAGGCGAGCGCCGACGTCGTGCCGAAGGCACCGATGTCGTTGCCCGCTGCCACCGCCATGAGGCTGTGGCCGGCCGCGGCGAGGGCCTCGGTACCGCCGGCGAGTGCCACGTCGAGCGCGGTCTCGGGCTGCGCGCCCGCCACCGGGAAGGCGAGCGCCGGTTCGGGCGTTCCGGGATAGGCGAAATGGAGGAAGACCAGTCCCAGCAGCGCCGGACTCACCAGGTAGCGGCCGGTGCCGCCGAACAGGAGTTTGCCGACCACGAAGGCGAAGCTCGCACCCACCGCGACCGTTCCGGGCGAGGCGCCGGCGGGCAACAGCAACACCAGCAGCCAGGCCGTGTGGAATATCCCGCAGTCGACGGGCCGCCTGCGCAGCCGGGCGAACAGCGTCTCCCAGACCAGGCCGGCAGCCAGCGCCACGAAGAGCAATGGCAGGAAATACGCCAGGCCCACCGCCGCGGGCAGCGCGGCCTGCGGCACGGCGGCGACGAATGCGGCCCGCCACGGCCCGATGACGGCGGCCAACTCCGGACCGGCGGCGGAGATTATCTGCGTGCCCGTGAACCAAAGGCCGACGGCCCAGGCCGGCAAGGTGGCGACCACGACCAGCAGCAACGCTGCCGGCACCGACATCGCGTCCCGCACATAGGGCGCCCGGGTCGTGACGCGGGTAGCCGCGAGCGGCGGCAACAGTCCGAAGCGCGGGCCGTATCTCTGCAGCAAAGGGGTCCAGAGGGCCATTATCCGCCGCCCCGCTGCTCGCCGGCCGCGAAGACCCGCCAGGCCTCGGCATAGTCGTATCGCGCCGGACAGACGGCGCTCAGCAGCGCGAGATCCTCGGCTTCGAGCTCGAGGGCGCCGAGTTCGATGGCGCGTTCGGCGTCGCTCGAGACCAGGGAGCGCAGCAGCGGGATCACCGGCAGGTCGTAGGGGAAGACGCGCTCGTAGATCTCGAACGGCATCAGACCGGCCGGACGTCCCACGCGGCGGGTGTCGAGCCGGCGCAGGCGCCGGGCGAGCAGTTTGGTGACCGGACTGGTCACCGAGAAGCCCTCGGCCGCCTCGCCGTTGCGCTCGACCGGCGCGGTCGCCTCCATCAGCGCGCTGACCTGGCGGTGATAGCGGCCGAGAAACGGCTGGTCGGTCGTCCACTCCCGGCCCGACAGCGGCGAGCCGGAGATCACGCGCGCATCGGCGGCCAGCCCCCGGTCGCGGACGAGTGCGTCGAGGCTCGCGCCCAGACGGGTCTCGATCAGGCCCGGACGTCCCAGCGCCGAGCCGGCAACCGCGATGGTGGTCCCGATATCGATGAGCCGGTCGGCGAACAGGCGGCCGATGGCGACCACGTCCTGATAACCGATATGCCAGACGGGCCGGGCTTCGGAGGCCGGCGAGAGGTGGTGGATGTGCGTGCCGGCGAGGCCGGCCGGGTGCGGCCCGCGGAAGCGGACCTGCTGCAGACAGGCGGCATCGGGCAGATCGATGTAGAACTCGGGCGACGTGCACACGTACAGCGGGCCGCCGTGCAGCTGCGCGAGGACCCGCAGGCCCGCACGGAAGGATTCCGCCCTGGGCTCTATCAGCACGGCCGGCTCGGCAGACAGCGGCTCGGTATCGATGGCGGTGACGAACAGGGCATGAGGCTCGGCGTCCGGGTCCGGTATGCGCCCGTAGGGCCGGGTCCGGAAGGCGGGCCAGAGCCCGTGGCGCAGGAGCGCCTCGCGGATGGCTTGCGGGCGCATACCCTCGATGGCGCCCCCCGGAACATCCACGTAGCGGGTGGTTGCCGAGTCCTCCAGCTCGATCACCACCGCCAGCAGGACGCGACGACGGCCCCGCCGGATCGCGGTCACCCGCCCGTTGCCCGGCGAGCAGAACCGGATGGCCTCGCGCTTGCGATCCGCGAACACCGGATCGCCGATCGCGACCGTGTCTCCTTCCGACACCGCCAGCGACGGCCGCACGCCGGGGAAATCCGTGCCGAGCACCGCGACACGCCGCACCGCGGGCCCGCGCTCGAGCCTGTCGCCCGCGGCGCCGGCGATAGGCAGGTCGTAACCTCTTCGTATTCTTATTTCTTTTCGCACGCCTGACATTGACCAGATTCTATGGCTGACTCCCCGGTGGTCGATACGCAGCTTCCACTATCGCGCCTCGACCCCGCCCTTTAGGTACATCCCAGAATTGTCACGCCGCTCGGATGCGGCGACGATTCCAATGACGCGTAGGAGGGGCTTCAGCCCCGATCTTACAGACAATCCGGGATACCCGGGGGAGGCGTCGCATGAAGACGGTCTTCATCAACCCCGAGCGGTGTATCGGTTGTCGGCAATGTGAGTTCGCATGTGCCGTGGCGCATTCCAGAAGCCGCGATTCGGCCACGGCCATCGGCGAACGACCCGCGCCGCATACCCGCATCCACGTACTGCCCGGACCTGCATTCAACACTTCCTTCCCGTCGCGCTGCCGGCACTGTGATCCGGCGCCGTGCGTGGACGTGTGCCCCACCGGCGCCATGGGCCGCGACGAGGCCGAGGAAGTGGTGCTTGTCGATCCGGAGCGCTGCATCACCTGCGCCATGTGCGCCATGGTCTGCCCCTTCGATGCCGTCGACTTCCACGTACACGGCAACGGAGCACCGGCGCGGCTGGTCGCCACCAAGTGCGATGGCTGCATAGACCGGATCAGGGAGGGCAGGGAGCCCGCCTGCGTCGAAACCTGCAAGGTCGGCGCACTGGTCTATGGCGAACTGAACGATCTGATCGCGGCGGGCCGCGCCACCCAGGCGAGCGCGATGCTCTCCGCCGCCGCCACCGCCGCGACCCTGCCCGCGCCCGCCGGCGTGACCGGCTGGCGTGCCTGGGGCCGGGAGGCGGCACACGTAAACCGGGAGGTGAGTCATGGCCGCTCATGACAATGTGAAGCAATTCAGCATCAACAACGACGCGCTCGCCATGATCGCCAGGGCGCGGGAAGAAGGCATCGAGACCGTATGGGACCGGCTCGCCGCCCAGCAACCCCAGTGCGGCTACTGCGCCATGGGCGTGAGCTGCCGCAACTGCTCCATGGGCCCCTGCCGGGTAGACCCGTTCGGCGACGGCCCGCAGAAAGGCGTCTGCGGCGCGGATGCCGACATCATCGTGGCCCGCAACCTCGGCCGCACCATCGCCGCCGGCGCCTCGGCCCATTCGGACCACGGCCGCGACATTCTCGAGGTGTTCGCCGAGCTGGCGAAGGGCGAGAGCTCCGGCTACGAGCTGCGCGACGAGACCAAGCTGCGCAGCCTGGCCGGGGAATGGGGCATCGAGACGGACGGCCGGCCGCTCGACGAGATCGCCCGCGAGCTGGCCGATGCCATGATGGAAGAGTACGGCACGTCGAAGGGACATCTCAGCTTCGCGGACCGGGTGCCCGCGGCCCGCAGCGAGCTGTGGGGCAAGCTCGGCATCGCGCCCCGCGGCATCGACCGCGAGAACGTGGAGATGCTGCACCGGACCCACATGGGCGTGGACAACGATTACGTGAACACGCTCCTGCACGGCCTGCGCACCAGCCTGTCCGACGGCTGGGGCGGCTCGATGATCGCCACCGAACTCTCCGACGTGATGTTCGGCACGCCGCAGCCGACCGCCTCGCGCATCAACCTGGGCACGCTGAAGGAAGAGTACGTGAACATCGCCCTGCACGGGCACAACCCGGTGCTCTCCGACGTGATCCTGCAGGCGGCCGACGACCCCGAGCTGGTGGCGCTGGCGCAGGAGAAAGGGGCCGCCGGCATCAATCTGGTCGGGCTGTGCTGCACCGGCAACGAGCTGCAGATGCGCAAGGGCATCCCGATGGCGGGCAACCACCTGATGCAGGAACTGGTGCTGCTCACCGGCGCGCTGGACGCGATGGTGGTGGACTATCAGTGCATCATGCCGTCGGTCACCGACGTGGCGAAGTGCTTCCACACGGAGGTCATCTCCACGGCGGACAAGGCGAAGTTCGCCGGCGCCACTCATATCTCGTTCGATCCGAAGCGCGGTCTCGAGATCGCGAAGGAGATCATCGGCCGCGGCATCGAGGCCTACGGCAACCGCAACCCGGAACGGGTGCGCATCCCGGAAGGCACGGTGGAGATGATGGCCGGCTTCTCGGTGGAGGCGATCCTGGGCGCGCTCGGCGGCACGCCGGAGCCCCTGGTGGAGGCCATCAAGGACGGGCGCATCCGCGGCGCCGCGGCGGTGGTGGGCTGCAACAACCCGAAGATCAGGCAGGACCACGGGCACGTGACGCTGGCGAAGCGGCTGATCGAGAACGACATCCTGGTGCTGGTCACCGGCTGCTCCGCCGTCGCCAACGGCAAGGCCGGCCAGATGATGCCCGAGGCGGCCGAGATGGCCGGCCCCGGTCTGAAGGCGGTCTGCAAGGCACTCGGCATCCCGCCGGTGCTGCACATGGGTTCCTGCGTGGACAACACGCGGGTGCTCGCGCTGGCCGCCGCGCTCGGCAATTACCTGGGCGTGGACATCGCGCAGCTGCCGCTGGCCGGCGCGGCGCCGGAATGGTACTCCGAGAAGGCCGTGTCCATCGGCGCCTACGTGGTGGCGAGCGGCATCTACACGGTGCTCGGCGTGCAGCCGGCGATCTTCGGCAGCCCGAACGTGGTGAATCTCCTGGCCGAGGGTCTGGAGGACGTGGTCGGGGCGAAGTTCGCGGTGGAGGCCGATCCGGAGAAGGCGGCGCTGCTGATCCGCCGGCACATCGAGCACAAACGGGCCGGGCTCGGCCTGCCGCACCTCGAGGACGCCGAGATCGGCGCTGCGGCCTGAGGAGGCGGCCATGTGCGAGACATGCGGACACGATCATGGCCACCCGGACGGCCGCGCTTACGACCGCTCTCACGGCCATGACCACGGCCACGAGCACGGCCACGGGCGCGGCCATTCGCAGCTGCCGGCGAACGCGAAGGCCGAGGACTTCCGTGTGGTCGTGACGGGCAAGGGCGGCGTGGGCAAGACCAGCCTTACCGCCCTGCTCGCCCTGCGCCTGGCGCGCCGCGGCCTGCGGGTGCTGTCGCTGGACGCGGATCCCCAGGTGAACCTGCCCTGGGCGCTGGGCCTGCCGGCGGAGGAGGCGCAGACGCTGACGCCGCTGTCGGAGAACTGGGACTACGTGGAGGAGACCACGGGTGCGCGTCCCGGCGACGGCTGGGGCCTGTTCTTCCGCCTGAACCCGAAGGTGGACGACGTGGTGGACCGGTACGGCACCGTGACGCCCGACGGCGTACGGCTCCTGGTGATGGGCAATACGGTGCAGCCCGCCGCCGGTTGCCTGTGCCCGGAGAACGCGTTGCTGGCGGCCGTGGTGAACGCGATCGGACTCCGTGAGGGCGAGGCCATCCTGATGGACACCCAGGCGGGCTTCGAACACTTCGGCCGGGCGCTCGCGCGGGGCTTCCGCCACGCGGTGGTGGTGGCCGATCCCACCTTCAACGGCGTGCAGGCCGCCCTGCACGCGGCCCGGCTGGCCCGCCAGCTCGATATCGGCGCGGTCCACCTGGTGGTCAATGGAGTACGTGACGACGACGCATACCGGCGCGCGCTGGAGCGAATCGACGACGCGGGCGGGTTCGACTTCGCGAGCAGCCACCGGCTGCCCTGGGACGAGACACTGCGGCGCTCGGAGCCCCTGGTGGCTCCGGCGCTGGACGAGGCAGCCGACCCCGCGCTCGCGGCGGCAGTGGACGGCCTGCTGCAGTCGCTGGTCGGTGACGAGACGAGGACGAGACGAGGACTGGCAACATGCGCATTTTGATACTGGGCGCCGGGCCGGCCGGCATTTCCGTGGCGGAGAACATCCGCGACCTCGAGGACATCGCCGGCTGTGCGCCGGAAATCGCGATGGTCTCGGCGGAACCGTTCCCGCCGTACTCGCCGCCGGCCATGGCGGATCACTTCCTGACCGGGGACGAGTCGCGGCTGTACTGGAAAGGGAGCGATATCTGCGAGCGGCTGGAGATCGACTATCACCCGGGCAGGACCGTGACCGGCATCGATGCCGACGCTCGTCGGGTCAGCCTGGCCGAGGGCAAGCCGCTCGCCTACGACCGGCTGGTGATCGCCACCGGCAGCCGCCTGCATGCCCCGGTCGAGGGCGCGGCGATGCCGGGGGTCTATAACTTCAAATCGCTGTCGGCGGCGCGGGAGCTGGTCGAGCACGCCCGGCGGGGCGAGGTGCAGAAGGCTGCCATCGTCGGCGCGGGTTTCATCGGCGTGGAGGTGGCGCTGGTGCTGGCCGACCTCGGGCTGGAGGTGACGCTGGTCGAGCAGGCCGACCGGGTGATGCCGGGGATGCTGGACGAGGAGACGGCGGATATCGTGCGCCGGGCGCTGGTCGCTCGCGGCGTGCGAGTCGTCACCGACACCGAGGCGAGCGCCTTCGCCGGCAACGGACGGGCGCGTGCCGTGGTGCTGGAGAGCGGCGACGTGGTCACCGCCGATGCCTGCGTCGCGGCCACCGGCGTCAAGCCGAATATCGATTACGTCGACGGCGGCGTTTTCGATGTGGGCTGGGGGGTGCGGGTGGACGATCGCCTGCATACCGGCGTCCCCGACGTCTGGGCGGCGGGCGACTGCGCGGAAACGCGGGACCGGATGAGCGGCGAGCGCTTCGTGCATGCGATCTTCCCGAATGCGGTCAGCCAGGGCCGGGTGGTGGCCGAGCAGCTCATGGGCTTCGAGACGCTGTACGAGGGCGCCGAGACCATGAACAGCCTCCGGCACCTGGGCGTGCCCGTGATGGCGATGGGCGAACTGACGGGCGATGCGGAAGCCGTGCGGGCGACGGCGGACTCGCTGCGCCGGATCGTCCTGCGCGACGGCTGCATCGTCGGCTTCAGGCTCGCAGGAGATATCCGGGGCGCCGGCGTCTATCGTTCCCTCATGCTGCGCCGCATCGACGTCGGTGCCTACGGAGAGGGGCTGGCCGATCCGGCGTTCGTCGACCGCCGGCTGGCCGACCCCTTCCTCCAAACCGCCGCCTGATTGAGGTGCCGGACCGAACTTTTGCAACTTTTTTAACTTGTTGGGATCGGTCGTCCGGACTCAGCACTGACGCGGCGCGGATTCCGCCTGCCGGCCATTGCTCCTGGATAAGTTGGATAAGTTGGATAAGTTCGGTCCGGCACCAGATTCGAGCCAGCTTCTGAGCGGACCGACGGACTCCTCGTAACCGATCAGCGCCACTCTTTCGACTTCCTCGAAGTCGAGCATGCCCACACCGCGGACGCGAATGTTCCGATAGAAGTCGGCCAGCCCATCCTCCAGCATGGCCCGTCGCGCCCGGCCGGAGCCGACCACCATCGCATTCATGATGACGGCGGCGATTCCCGGCGCGCGGCGCGCGCGTTGCCAGGGCAGCAGCCGTGCCACAGCCTGCTGCAGGCCCGACACGGCGAGACCGAAGTCGTTCTTCCCGGATGGCCCCCTGGGCGGCGCCACATCGATGGCGATCACCGGCCCCGTCGGATTCAGGTCCCGCATAACGTCGACGGGTACGTTGTTGAGCACGCCGCCGTCCACCAGCAGATCTCCCGCTTCGCACACGGGTGGCAGCACACCGGGAATCGACACGCTCGCGCGCACGGCTCGCGCGAGATTCCCACGACGGTGGACGACGCTTCGGGCAGTCGTCAGATTCGTCGAGACGCAGTAGAACGGCAACCACAGGTCCTCGATATCCCAATCGCCCATCCATTCCTCGATGCTGCGCGTGATACGTCGCCCCGACAGCAGAGACGCAACGGGCAGCGTGTAATCGAGCAATGAGGAAAAGCTCTCCCGTACGAGCTCTACACCCTCGGCTGCGCTGCGGCCCCAGGCGGCCGGAACGGAAACCGGCGCGCCGATGCTCGTGCCGCCGATCATGTCGATGGGGATACCGAGTTCTTCCAGCGCCCGGATGACGCCGAGGTGCGCGAACCCGCGGGCACCGCCGCCTCCCAGCACCAGGCCGACCGCTTGCCCCGCGAATGTGCGCGCGAGACGGCCGATATCGCCGTCATGGTCTTCACGCAGGTGGTATACGGCGTCGAGCTGGCGGCCCTCGAGCCACGCAGCAGTGTCCCGGGGTCGGTCGAGGTCGGCCGGATGCCGAAGCAACAGACTGCGCCGGGGCTCGCGACCAGCGCGCCAGTGATCGGACAATCGCGCGTCGATCGCACCGGGACGCGGATCGGCCGTGCCGTCCGCAACGATCACCACGTGATCGGCCTGGTGGACGCACCGCTCGGTCCACGGCGACCACTCCGGGTCTGCGATGTACAGGACATAGCGGTGGCGGTCGCCCAGCTCATGCAGCCATTCGGCGAGCCGGGGGTAGGAAGGCGCCGAGTCGGCGACGCGACTGATACCCGACTGGCCGAGCTCGCGATCCACCGTCACCGCATCCATCGGAATAGCGTCCCCGTATCGAGACATGCAGTGCGCCAGCGTTCTCGCCATATCCTGCACCGTAACGGAAGGGTCGGCAGGCAGGAGCGCGAGGCTGGTACCCAGGGTTTCGCGGCGGGCTCCGACGGTGCTCCGCCGCTTCAGTCTCTCGATGATGATCTGCGTAAGGCTCTTCATCGCGCCCGGATAGAGTTCGATGAGCCGGTCGAAATCCTCTCGCGGTATCCGCGCCAGGACGCTGCTTCTGACCGCGTACACGGTGGCGGAACGGGGCTCGCCCGACAGCAGCGCCATCTCGCCGACGGTCTCGCCGGTATGGACGGTGTTGATCATCTGTTCGCCGCCGTCCGGCTGTGCAACCGTAACGCGCAGCAGACCACTCAGAACGATATAGGCGCAGTCGGCAGACTCACCCTCGCGGAAGAGATCCTCGCCGCTGCTGAGTGTCAGGAATTCGATCGACTCCTGAAGTGCTTCCGGGATGCTGTCTTCCGAAGGCTCGAAGGGTCCGAACAGCCGGTTGAGGTGACGGGCGAGCTGCAGGCGGCGGAGCCGTCCCTCGACGATACGCGTCACCCGTTCCCAGGTGTCAGGGCTGCTGTCCAGCAGAGCCTCGAAACGCGAGCGGGACAGGACCGCGACCCAGGAGTCGTCCAGCGCGCGGACGTCGGCGATCCGGGTGCCGCCGACGACCAGCTCGGTTTCGCCGGCGAATTCGCCCGGTCCGATCTCGTTCAGAACGCGGACAGCGCCGTCCTCGAGGGACTGCGTGGCCGCGAGCCGGCCCTCAAGAACCAGACAGGCTTCGTTGCCCTGCTCCCCGGCTCGCATGAGGAGCTCTCCAGCCGTGCAGCGCAACTCCTCCGCGCCATCCGCCAGGTCGGCGATCTCCCGTTCGCTCAAGGCAGCAAGAGGTCCGCCGTTCTCGCGAAGCAATAGCAACCGATGCTGCATGCGTACCCCCCAAAATCCTCAAGCCGCTGGTGCCGGACCGAACTTTTGCAAGTTTTTTGACTTGTCGTTCCGCCATGCAGCGGGGCGGATTGTCCGGCAGAAAAAAATCCCGGTGCGCCAGAGCGGCGTCACCGGGATTTCAAAACTCAATAAGTTGGAAAAGTTGGAAAAGTTCGGTCCGGCACCTCAATCAATCGCCGCCGAACAGCTTCCGCAGGCCTTTCGTGACTTTTTCCTTCGCGCTGCGTTCGGTCTCCTGCTTCGCCGCCTCCTCTGCGCCCTCCTTCGCGGAATCGGCCAGCTCCTCGCCAAGGCTGGGCTGTTCACCGCCCTGCTGATCGCCGCCCATGCCCGGCATGCCCTGCATCATGGATCCCATGCCGCCCATGCTGAATTTCCGGTAGCCGTCCGGGATCACGAACAGAGAGTCCGGCTGACTACCACGCTCCAGCTTCTTGACTTCATACCGGAAACGGCTGCGCTCGCCATTGGTCTCCGACACGGCGAAACTCTTCACCGCGATATTGTCGTCGGTGAACCACGTAAATCCGCCGTACTTGCCGTCCGGTCCTTCGTAGATCACCTTGTACTTCGTCGTATCGAACCCGTTGACCTTCTCCCGGCCCACGACTTCCCGCTCGATGAGGCGGTACTCCTTCATCTGATCGTTGGACTGGCCCATGTCCATTTCCATGTACATGCCCTGAGGCATGAGCATGTAGGTCTTCTGCGCCTCCAGATCCTGCAGCACCACCATGTCCTGACCGCCCATCTTCATCTCGTCGCGGATGTGTCCGGGTTTGTAATAAATGACCGTGTTGATATTCTGCTCTTCGGTCTCGAGACTTGCCTCCGCGCGGAACGGCGTCTCCACCGCGCCCACCTGAGCGGCCTCGTTCATGCCGACGGCAATCATCCCGCCGAATGCGAGCGCGGCATCGGCCGCGAGCAGCGTGGAGAACGAGGCGGCTAGAACCAGTGCTGTTTTTCTCATTTTCTCCCCCATGGAGGCCGGATTCCCAGCCTAGAAGTTACGCCTGCGCCAGAGCGCCCGTCAAATTCCCTGCCGTGCTTTCAACCACCGGCCGAGCCCATTAGTATTCCTCCGAACGATAACGAACGCCGGCGCCCACGATCGGCGGGCAGCGGCATGACAGGGGGATAAATGCCATGACCCATTCGCTGCGCTACACGACCACAGCCAGGGCGCTGCTGCTCATGATCCTGATTACGGCAGCACCGGCGGCCGACGCCGCGGACGATATCGTCTCGGCTGAGACTCGGGCGTGGGCCGCCGAGAAGCTCGATACCGCGGAAGCGGCTCTGCAGCGAGGCGACATGGAGACGGCCTGGAAGGCCACCGAGGCCGCGGCGGATGCGCCCACCGACTTCCATGGCCGTGGCCTCGCCATCGTCTCCGCTCGCGCGCTCGGGGATGAGCTGTACGGCCGCATCTATCAGCTGCGCAAGAGCATCCGAACCCGGCTGGGTCGCGAGGCGGAGGCCCAGGGACTCGTCTACGGCCGGCCTGGGGCACAGGAGCGCGACAAACCCTGGCAATGGGACTATCGGGATGCACTGGGCTGGTACAAGGGGGCCCCGGACGCGGATGCGCTGATCCGGCTGGCCCGCACCGCACCGGCCGATCGTCAGATACTCCTGCGGATGCTCGGCAGCATCTCGACGAACGACCAGGGCGAACTCGAGTACGGCGTAGGCCGGGCCGGCTCCGGCGTCTCCATCGGCCACGAGCCGCTCCGCGGCCGGTATGCCCCGCTCCCGGAAGAGATGGCGATACAACGACGATTCGAAGAAGAGGTCATCCCGGCGATCATCGGCCGCATGCAGCAGGAAGCGGACGAGTTGATGGCCGAAGAGCAGGCGCTCTACGACCGCCCGATGACGGACATGGAGAAGCAGGCCTCCTCGGGCGACTGGGAAGCCATGGCGGCGGCCGTCGCGGGCGTGGAAGCGGAGGAACCGCCCGATCCGGAGGTGCAGCTGCGGCTGTGGCGGGCCAGCGATTCGCAAAAACTCCTGCGGGAGGCCAAGGAGTGGTACGAAACCCTGACGATCCGCGTCCGCGTCGACGGTGAAACCCGCATACGGCGGGCTGTCGCGGTGCCCGTCCTCGAGGTTGCCGCCAGGCGTGCTGATGAGCTGATGGCGATCGGCGACGACACCAGCGTCCCGTTGACGGTTCGCGCAGACGCCTACAGTGACGCGCAGGATTACTATGCGATCGCCGATGACCAGGAGCGCACCGACCTCGCCTACCAGAAACAAGTCGCTCTGGAGCCGGAGCTGGACGCCTATCGCGACAAACGGGAGGCGGCACTGAAGAAGGCCGCGGAGCAAGGCAAGGGAATGGCGGCCGAGATGGAGCGGGCCATCGAGGACATGGAGAAGACCGAGGAAGAGAAGGAAGCCTTCAAGGAAGAAGCCGACGCGCTGGAGGACGAACTCGGCTTCTGATCGGCCCCCGGGCCGAGCCGGCGGCTACTCCGTACCGTCGGACGCTTCCTCGCGCCAGCGCTGAACCACGATCCGCGGGTCCCGGACGACGGGCAGCTCGCCGCGACCATCGGGCAGGCGGAGGACGGACAGCACCAGCGGGTACACATCGGTCACGTGCCGTTCGCCGATCACCGCGCCCCCCGGCAGTCCGCGCCCGCGAGCCATGAAGATGCCGTGCATGGCCGGTGCGGTCGGGTCCCATCCGTGATTGCCGGCCTTGATCCTCGCGATCCGTTCGGGGCGCGACACCACCGTTCTGCCGGGCTCGGCCATCAACACGATGTCGGCGAAGCGGGAATCTTCGTCCGGTACGCGCCAGTGAGGCGGCGACTCCTCCCTGAGCCAGGCCCGGCCGTGTTTCCAGCTGGCGTTCACGCGGTCGCGGATAGCAGCGGCCCGGGCCGGATCGGGGCTGTCCAGCCAGACATTCAGGTAGCTGCCGCCGTTGTGGAGGGTCAGGCCTTCCAGGTCGACGTGCTCCGAGAGCACGTAGGGCCGGGCATCCGGCTCGATGCCCTGCTGGCCATGGTCGGAGACGACGATCACGTTGACCCGCTCGGCGATGGGGAGCCTCTCGATGCCGTCGAGCAAGCGGCGAAGGTGGCCGTCCACCCGCCGTATCGCGGCGCGCGTCTCGGCGGAGTCCGGGCCGGTGCGATGCGCCGCCAGGTCCACGTCGTCGAAGTAGAGAGTGACGAGATGCGGACGGCCCGGCGCCGGCAGGGCCAGCCAGTCGAGTACCTGGTCCACCCGGGTCTCGCCGGGGACGGAGCCGTCGTAGGGGTACCAGTAGGTGGGGCGGATGCCCTGGATGTCGGCCTCCGTGCCCACGAAGAAGAAGGCGGCGCTCAGCATGTCGTTCTGCTCCGCCACCACCCAGAGCGGGTCGCCGCCGTACCAGCGGCCGTCCCGAACCGCCTCCCGGTCGTACATGCGGTACCAGCGGCCGCCGTCGGCCGGCGGGAAGTGGTTGGCGACGAGGCCGTGCTCGGCGGGATAGAGGCCGGTGGCGATCGAGTAGTGATTGGGGAAGGTCAGTGTCGGATAGACGGGCGCCAGCGACGTGGCGCTGATGCCGGTGGCGGCCAGTTCGTCCAGCGCCGGGGTTTCGGCTTTGTCACGGAAATCGTGACCGAAGCCGTCGATGGAAACCAGTATCACGTAGGGCTTGTCGGCATGCTCCGGCGCATTGAAGGCCCCGGCCTGGGCCAGCGAGGCCGCGAGGACAATGGCGATTATCCGGAGGGCGGCTGCGTAGCGTGTTCGGAAGAATCTCAAGTCGGTAACCTCGTGCGCGGGTGGATGACGGCCAGGAAGGCCGGGTGTGCCGGCGCCGGGTGGCCTTCCTGACGGCGGGTCAGGTTATGCCAGACCGGCGCGGATAAGAAAAGGCGCCCGCAGGACTCGCCTGCGGGCGCCGGGTGCCGGGGCGGGGGAGTGTCCCGGCTGTACGTCATAAGTTGTAAAAGTTCCGAAAGTTCGGTCCGGCACCTCCTACGGGCGGGTTCCGCCTTCGACCGGGTCGGCGGTCCAGCCGAGTTCCGTCCAGTCGTACTTGTTGCCGCCGTGGCAGTCCACGCAATTGCCGTCGTAGCCCAGTGAGGCTTCGCCGGGGGCGATCTCGTGGTTCACCGTCAGATACATGATGGTGTCGACGAACTCGTAGTCGCCCGTGTAGGTCTGTCCGGCGTAACCGGCACCTTCCGCCAGGGCCAGGTTCCAGTCGTACGCCTTCCAGAAGGCGTTCGGGCCGCCGTTCGGGCCGAACAGATGCGGCACCAGGATGGTGTTGTTGTTCGCATCCGCGGGCTGGTTGGCGATCATCTTCTTGAACGGATAGATCATCGCGCCCTGGGTGGTGTGGTCGGCGACCGGCTCGGCCAGCACCGCCGGCAGCGAGGTGTAGCGGTCGTTCTCGTTGATCAGCACCTTGCTCCACTTGCCGTCGTAGTAGCGCAGCGTCGGCCTGACGTTGTTGGCCCAGACAAAAGTGCCTTTCTTCTTGTCGTAGGTCGCACGGCCCGTCGCCGGATCGATCGGAATGGGGTCGACGTCCTGGCCGGCGTCTTCCCAGTACCACTCGGTCTTGGTCGACTGGTTTCGGGCGAAGGTGGGGATGTGGCAGACCTGACAGGCGAGCGTGGTGTGGGTTTCCACGATACGCTGCACGTCCGTGCCCACGTGGATGTTGAAGCGGTCGCCGTGGCAGTCCGTGCAGCTCTTCAGGGTGCCCTCGTCCACGGAGTGGTAGGGCATGCCGCCGATCCCGTGGTCGATGGCCTCGCCGTCGATGTTCTTCTTCACGGTGTGGCACGCGGTGCACTCGAAGTCGGCGCCGTCGGTGCCCATGTGCACGTCGTACTCGCGGGTGGTATTCGCCAGCGAGAGCGAGAGGTCACCGTGCTTCACGTTGTCGCCGCCGCCGGCGCCCGCATGGCAGTCGATGCAGCCTTCGATGGTCGGCACGCCGCCGTTCTCGGCGACGCTCTGCGCGACCAGGTTCAGGTCGACCCCGTCCGCCGGAAGGCCCGCCGTGGTCGGCGCCTTGGAGTAGGTGCCGGTCTGGTCGTGGCAGACCAGGCAGTCCACGTTCTCGGGATTGCCGAAGTCGTAGGTATTGTCTGCGTAGCCGTAGCCCGTATGACACTGCGTGCAGCGGCCCTCGTTGCTGGGAACGGCCACACAGAAGTTGTTGATGATGTCGTTCTTGCCGTGGATCTCCGATTCGAAGCCGACGAGATTCGTGGCGAGGCCTTCCCACTTGAAGTGGGCGCTCTCGATCATGTCGTCGCCGATGGTGCCGTGGCAGTTCAGGCAGGACTCCGTGCCCTCGTAGGGGTTCTCGGTGAAGTAGCCCTTGTGCAGCTGCACCGGCGCATAGGCGTCGCTCGCCAGCGCGTTGCAGTCGGTGGCATCCACCACGCCGTCACCGTTGAGATCCTCTTCCGGATCGGCCTGGCCGTTCTCGTTGAGATCCCAGCAGCTGATGCCGTCGGCTCCGTCAGCGCCGTCCGCGCCGTCGGCTCCGGGCGCTCCGTCGTCGCCCTCGCAGCCCGCCATCGCGAACGCCAGCATGAACATGGAGAGAACGGCGAATAGCCGGGTTTTCCCGTGCGTTGCGTTCATCCTCTGTGCCTCCTGGTCGGATAATTACCCGGGTGGCTGAATCGGCGCGAAGCAGCCGGACCCTCCTCGCGAAGAACCGGTGCCGAGCGCCGCGGCGGCGGGCAATGTGGACGAGCCGCACTGTCGAGAATCGAGGCTGTCATCGGCCGCCCCCGCATCGATCGGATCCCGGTTTCTTCAGGGGAGAGTGTTGTGCATTGCGGCAAGGAAATATATACGTTAACGGCACGGATAGAGTAGGTAGATATCCTACTGAATCTTTCTTTAATAGTATTTTGTTTTCTTTTGTCTTGGTATACCAGTTACTTCTCCTAAATCAGTATTACTGCATATTCATGGTTACTCATACACGGCTTTGTATACCAGGCAGCGCGGGGACGCCGTTTGACACGGTCCCCGGTCTCCGGCTATGGGTGGGCACCGGCCACCGGAGAGAGCGCATGTCCCGAATCCTGCCCGTACTCGTCACCGCCTGGTGCATCCTTGCCGGCGCCGCAGCCGCGGCGCAGTCGCCGCCGGCCACGGAGAGCGCAGTGGACGAGGCCTCGGCCGGCACCGAGGACATCGAGGAGCTGGTCCGGACCCTGGAGGACCCGCAGGCGCGGGAAGAACTCATCGGCCAGCTGAAAGTCCTGCTCGAGGCACAGAAGCAGCAGTCGGAAGGTCCGCCCACCGAACCCACGAGCGTCGTCGACCTCGCGGGCGAAATCTTCACCGACGTCCGGGACCGGGTGCTGGCCATCGAGCCCCGTCGCGCGCTGATCGCCGGCACTGTGAGCGCCGCCATCCTGATCGGTGCATTTCTGCTGCGCTGGCTGCTCCTCGTGCTCATGCGCAAGCTCTACGCCAGACTTACCGGCCCCCGCCCCGCCCGACGGCCCGGCGGCGAGGAAGCCGGATCGTCGTCGGCAACCGGCGAGGAAGCGGACACGGAACGGGCCGGCGACGAGAACCGGCCGGAAGCCGTCGAAGGCGAGCGAGTCGAGCTGCCCCCCACCATCAGCCGCCTCCTGACGCTGATCATCGGGGTGGCTGCGGTGATCCTGATCGCGGAGACCTGGGGCGCCGGCATCGGCGGGTTGCTGGCCACCGACATCGGCTCGCGGCTCGCCGAGACCGTGATCGCCGTCGGGCTGATCCTGATGGTCACCGTCTTGCTCTGGAATGCCGCCGACTTGGTAATCCAGCGGCTGCTGCGTGTGGCCACCCGCAGCCTCGACCGGGAGCGCTCCGCGCGCAGGCTGGACACTCTCGTGCCGCTGCTGCGCAGCGTGCTGCAGGCCGCCATCGGCGTGCTGGCTGCCCTGCTCCTGCTCTCCGAACTGGGCGTGAACATCGGCCCGCTGCTGGCGGGCGCGGGCATCCTCGGTCTCGCCATCGGTTTCGGCGCCCAGACGCTGGTCAAGGATCTGATCACCGGCGTGACCATCCTGCTGGAGGACGGCGCCACCGTGGGCGACGTGGTCGAGGTGGCGGGGCATGCCGGCGTGGTGGAGGAGATGCGCATCCGTGTCATCCAGCTGCGCGATCTCGCCGGCAACGTGCACCTCGTGCCCTACAGCGACGTGACCACCATCAAGAACTTCACCAAGGAGTTCTCCTACTACCTGTTCGAGATCGGCGTGGCCTACCGGGAGGACACGGACGAGGTCTGCGGGGTGCTGAGGGAGCTCAGCGACGAGATGCAGCAGGATGAGCAATACGGCCCGGACATCATGGAGCCGCTGGAGATTCTGGGCGTGGACCAGTTCGCCGACAGCGCCGTGATCATCAAGGCACGCATGAAGACGAAGCCGATCCGCCAGTGGGCCATCGGCCGGGAGTTCAACCGGCGCATGAAGAAGCGCTTCGACGAGCGCAATATCGAGATTCCGTTCCCGCACACCACGCTGTACTTCGGCGAGCCGAAGGAGGGCACGCCGCCGCCGCTGCACGTCGCCCGGGACGCGCCGGCAGGCGAGGCGGCCGGCGACTGACGGCGGTGGGAAGCCGCCGGCGACTGACGACAGGGGGGCTCGACGAGGGCCGGCAGGGCCGCCCCCGCCGCGCCGACTACAGCATCACGTCGGAGCAGATGCGCTGGGTATCGTGGGGCTGGCCGCCCTGCTCCAGCGTGAGATAGAGCGTGATCAGGTAGAAGCCCACGAAGACGAAGTCGCTGTGCAGCTTGTAGTCGTTGGCGATGAAGAACGCGAACAACTCGTCGAAGGACTCCTTGAAGTCGTCGATGCGGAAGACCTGCGCGCTCTGGTCGACTCCGAAGTGGGCGTGCAGCAGCTCCTTCAGCTCGGATTCCGCGGATTGCGACAGCCCCGGCTTCAGCATGCCCATCTGCCGGAGCGCGTCTTCGAAGGCGGAATCGTCGTCGCTGTAGAAGGAGCGGTACAGCGCGACCATGCCCTCACGGAACTCGCTCCGCAGCCGTATCCACAGGCCATTGGGCTCGTACAGCAACTCGTCGCCACTGACGCCGAAACGCGCCGGACGCAGATCCAGGAACAGGCCGTCGTCCACCAGCCACTGCCCGAAGTACAGGTGCAGGATGTCGTCACCCAGCGCCTGCAACCGGTCCGGATCCTGCACGTCCTGGAGGGGCTCGGCGTCGTAGAGGCCGTCCGACAGGGTGACCGCGGAGACCGTCTCGGCGGTGGCGCGGCGGAGCTTGCGCACACCCCGCCCGGTCATGAATTGCCAGCTCACCTGCCGCATGGCGGAGAGCATGGGCCGCCATTCGATGGCGTCCCAGCCCGTCGTAGGCACGAAACGGGCCAGCTGGCGGAGTTCTTCGGGTATGAAGCCGGGCAAGCGCATCGATTCGCTCCTTGGGCATTGACGGGGCACTGACGGGAAATGGCCGGCCGCCCTCGGCTGCCGGAGGCCGGGGGCACAGCGCCGGTTTTCGTCCCGCATGTTAGGGTCTGCTCCTGGAAATCGAAAGGGCTGAACACAATTTGAGTACATCCTCGCCACAGACTCCGGCCGATCCGGCGCTCTATGCTCCGGCGGCGGAGGAATTCGAGCGGACGCTGGAAAAACTCGAGCAGGCCCGCCCCTTCGGCAAGGCAATGCACCAGCAGCGTCTGCTGTCCATCGCGCGGAAACTCCTGAACACGACCGAGGGCATCGAGGCGCTGTACGGCTTCGCGCCGCGCTTCGACAGCGCGGGGTTGTTTCTGGGCGGCGACTGGGACGAGCCGGACAAGCTCGAGCCGGCCCTCGTACGCGACACGCTGATGGCCGGCGGCAATTTCCCGACGCTCGAGTGTCTCAGCGAACTGCGCTTTCTCGCCATCGCCTCCGGCCGCGTGGCGCACCCCGTCCTCGGCCCGGCGCAGGCGCGTGCGTTTCTGGAAGACGTGCTGGCCCGCAATCTGGACTTCCCGTTCCCGGAGGCGACGGAGTTCACCCGCGAGGACGGGCTGATGACGGAACGGCTGCAGCGCTTCTACCGATTCCTGCTCGATCGCCTCGGCATGGACGGCATACTGGATGCGCTGGTGGCCGAATGCGAGCGGGTACTCCTGCAGCGCCCGATCATGGCGCAGCGCGCCGAGGAGATGCTGCGCACCGCGGAGCACGTCCTGCCGGAGCGGGCGGCAGCGGAGGAATCTCCGTCGATCCGTTTCACCCGCTGGCTGATCGAGGCGCTGCGGGGTCCCTCGGAACTCGCCCGGCGGCATCCCGATCCGGAGGCCTACGCCGGCGCCCTCGCCGGCCTGGACCAGGGGTCGCTGGCGGCCGAGGCGGGCGTCTTCGGGGAACGGATGAACCGCACCGGTCTCGTGAGCCGGCATCATGCGGTGCTGCTGCGACACCTGGCAGGCAACGGCGACGATCTGCTCGCTGACGCCCTGGCGCTGAACCGCATCGGCCGGACCAGTCTCGCCGAGTACCGGCAGCTCATCAACCTCGTCATCGACCACGCCGTGTTGCCGGATACGGCGCGGTGCATCTACGGGCTGTCACGGCTGCTGAATCGGGGCATCCTGTTCTTCCAGCCCGTGGCGCCGGGGCTGCAGCACCTGCTCGTGCTCACGATCGATTCGGAAGTGGCCGAGCTCCTGCGCACCGCGAGCCAGTTGGACACCCCCCCGCCCGCGAACGCGCTCCTGCTCGCGGCAACGCTGAGCGTCATCGGCCAGCCGCGGGGCGTTGACCAGGGCCACAACCCCACCTGCCAGGCCGCCAGGGCGATCAGCCTGTGGTCGCTGAACGACGTGGGCTATCTGCTGGAGCTCATCGCCCGCGCCGCCGGCGAGAACGAGGTGGTCATGCACTTCGAGGGCGACACCATCCGCTCCGCCGACCTGCCCGCCGGCCTGGCCGGCGAGCTGCACACGGAGCTCGACGCCGTCTCGCTGGTGCTGACGCCGCATCTCGACCGCATCTACATGGAGATGAGCCGGCGCACGATCGGCCGGCAGGGCGACGGACACAAGTGGGTCAACCCGGAGTTCCACGGCTGGTGGGTCTACCGCGGCTTCGCCTCGCTGGTGGACCCCGCGACCGAGGCCATCCAGGATGCCGAGGGCTTCGTCCGCCGTTTCCACGCCGCCTACCACCCCGAGTACAACGGCGGCAGGGATCTGGTGTACGCGCAGCCCTGCGGCGTGGTCTCGGTGAGCGCCAGCGGCGAGTTCGTGGGCTGGCACGCCGTGTCCATCCAGCGGGTGGCGAGGGATCCCGCGGGCGCCTGGCGCGTCTACTTCTTCAACCCGAACCGGGACAAGGGCCAGAACTGGGGCCACGGCATCGTGACGTCCACGTCCAACAACGGCGAATCGGAGGGCGAGTCGTCACTGCCCTTCGAGCAGTTCCTGATGCGCCTCTACGTCTTTCACTACAAGCGCAGCGAACTCGGCGACGCGGCAAGCGTGCCGGCGCCGACGGTGGCGGCGATACTGGACGGCATCGCCGGGAGCTGGGCCGCGGAGCGGAACTGGGTCAGCCGTGGCCACGGCTGACGCCGGGGACGTACTGCTCGTCCACGACGAGCGGATGCTCGCGCACGACCCCACCGGCTGGGATCCGGAACGCCCGGACTGGACGAGCTCCGTCAAGGCGCTGCTCGCCGCGCAGTACCCGGACAAGGACTTCGACGAGGGCTACGTGCATCCGGAGCGCCCGCAACGGATCACCGCCGTCGCCGGGCGGCTCGGCGAGCAGCCCGTCCCCGGCACCCGCTGGCTGGCCACCGAGCCCGCGGAGCCGCCGGAACTCGAACGCGTGCACACCCCCGAATACGTCGCGTTCATCGAGAGTCTGATCGGCCGCGCCTGCTGGCTGGACCGGGACACCACCGCCGTCTCGCCGGGCAGCGTCATGGCGGCCAAGCTGGCCGCCGGCGCGGGCATCACCGCCGTCGAATGTGTGGCCCGGGACGAGGCGAAGCGCGCGTTCTGCATCACGCGGCCGCCGGGCCATCACGCGAGCGCGGGCCGCGCCATGGGGTTCTGTCTCTACAACAACGTCGCCGTCGCCGCCGCCCATGCCCGCGCGCTGGGGATGGAGCGCATCCTGATATTCGACTGGGACCTGCACCACGGCAACGGCACCCAGGACATCTTCTATCCGGAAGGCGACGTCCTGTTCGTCGATACCCACTGCGCGGCACCGTTCTACCCCGGGACCGGCGCCCTCGAGGAGACCGGAGAGGGAGCCGGCCGGGCCGCCACCATCAACATCCCGCTGCCGCCCGGGAGCGGCAACGCCGCGATGCTGAGGGCGATGGAGACGATCATCGTGCCGGCAGCCGAGATCTTCCGCCCGGACCTGGTGCTGGTCTCGGCCGGCTTCGACGCGCACTGGCACGATCAGACCTTCGCGATGGACGAGGACGGCTTCGCCGCAATCACGGCCGGGCTCTGCGGCATCGCCGACCGGCACGCGGGAGGACGTCTGATCCTGTGCCTGGAAGGCGGCTACAATGCCGAGGCGCTGGCCGCGAGCGCTCACGCCACCGTTGCAGCCCTGGCCGGGTTGCTGCCCGAGACGCTGAACATCCTGCCAGAGGACCCCGGCATCGCCGCCGTCGACGCCGCCGCGGCCTTCCACCGGCAGGCGGCCGGACGCTGACGAGGCCGCTCAGACGTAGAAGTCCAGCTCCTCCTGTTGCTTCAGGAGATCCCGCAGCTTGTGCGGGTCGTCGCCGAAGAAGAACACCAGCCCCCAGTGCGTACCGAAGGCGGTCCGCTTCGTGACGGTCTCCTCCATCGGCGCTGTCAGCTCGTGATAGTCGAAGTAGGGATGCTCCTCGGTCTCCCGGGGGATCTCCAGCTGGCTGACCACACGGCGGCGCGGATAGACGCCGAAACAGCCGGCATAGCCCTTCGCGTCCTCCACCGGCTTGGGGAAGAACGCCTGGATCTCCTCCTCGGTGGTCTTCGGGTCGAAGACGAGGATGGAGGCCTGGTAGGCGTTGAAGCCGTAGGCCCGCTCGATCAGCTCGAACGCCTTGAAGCCCGGCGGCCGGTAGGCGACCTCGCCGAAATACATGGTGCCGTCGCTGGTCACGAAGTACTCCGGATGGATCTGGCCGAACTTGATGTCGAAGGTCTTGATGAGCTTCTCGATCTGCTCGGTGATGGCGGCGCGCCAGCTCTCGAGCTCGGGTGTGGCCGGCACGAACACGGAATACCCCAGCGTCACGTACTCGGAGATGTTCAGGAAGCGGATCTTGCCGTCGTGCACCCACGCCTCCACTGCAAACTCCCAACCGTCCAGATGGCTCTCCATCAGCAGCGGGAACTCGGTATCCGGGATGGCGTCGACTTCCTCGGGCGTGCGGATCACGCGATGGCCGAGACAGCCGGCCTTGTCGAAGGCCTTCAGGTGGATGGGGTCGTCGGGGTCGCCGTCCAGCTTCAGCAGGGTCTGGTTCACCCGACGCAGGAACCGCACCACATCGTCCCTGTCGTGGGCCTCCTCGAAGATGCCCACGCGGATGCCGCCCAGCTGGGCGCGGCGTTTCATGAGCGCCTTGTCGCGGAACAGCACGGCCTGGCCGTGCAGCCGGGGATTGCCCATCAGCACCGAGTTGATGGCACCGGCCCACTCCACCGTCTCCTCGAACAGGGGGATGGCCACGTCCACGCCTTCCTCCTTCAGGCGCTCGGCGATCTCCAGCGAGCGGTCGTTCAGCCGCTCGAAATTCCAGGGGATGTAGGGGATGTCGTTCTTCTTGCAGTAGTCCTCGGCCCACTCGGGCGCGACGACCACATAGCGGCGGTCGAAGCGGTCGGCGGCCTCGACGGCGCCCAGGCTCCAGCCGAGCAGTGCCACGTAGCCTTTGTCGGGGTTCTTTTCCACGAATCCTCCATGCTGCCAGGGGGTTTACTACCCTAACACATCGCCCTGACCGCCATTTCCCGGCATTTACCGGCTGTTTTGCAGCTGATCGCAGCAAGATTTTTGTGGATCAGCGTGATATGTGACACGATAGGGATCTGTTCCACGCCATTCCCGGCGTCACACGGAACCAGCGAGTCGCCAGTAATCATCGAGGAGCCAGCATGAAAATCGTACGTCTGAAGGACCTGGAAGGCACCGAACGCGAAGTGAAGAGCCCGGCGGGATGGACCAGCGTACGATTCCTGCTCGCGAAGGACGGCATGGGCTTCTCGATGCACGAGACCACGTTCCCGCCCGGACTCGAGTTCGACATGTGGTACAAGCACCACCTGGAGGCGGTGTACTGCTACCAGGGCACGGGGGAGATCATCAACCGGGACACGGGCGAGAAGTTCGCCATCGAGCCGGGCACCCTGTACGCGCTGGACAAGCACGACAAGCACACCCTGCGCGCCATCACCGAGCTGAAGCTGGTCTGCACCTTCAATCCACCGGTCACCGGGCGTGAGGTCCACGACGAGGAAGGCGCCTACGTGATCGCGCCGGAGGCCTGAGCCGACGGCCTCTTGCCTGCGCCGCCATCGCGGGTAAGACTGTCCGCCGGGAGACCCGGAGGACACCGATGACAAGGATCGTTCCCTTCCTCGCCGCCGTGCTGCTGGCGGCGGGCTGCGCGACCGAGCGCAGCGGCAATGGCAGCGCTGCAGCGGACACCGCCGGCACCCCCCCAGTCCGGGACGCGGCACGGCTGGTCGCCGGCCTGGCGCTGCCGGCCACCTACGCCGGCATCCTGCCCTGCGCGGACTGCCCGGGCATCCGTTACCGCCTGAACCTGTGGCCGGACGGCGTCTTCCACCTGCACCGGGAGTGGCTCGACCGGGACTTCGAGGAGTCCGACATCGGCCGCTGGCGCAAGGACCCGGCGAGAAACGCCATCCTGCTCTACGGCGGCCGCGAGATGCCGCTGCAGTTCTCGGTGGAGGGACCGCGCACGCTGCGCAAACTCGACATCGAGGGCCGGCCCATCGAATCCGGCCTGCCCTACGAACTCACCAGCGAAGGCAGTCTGGCACGCCTCGAACTCGAGCTGCCGCTGCGCGGCATGTTCACCTATCTGGCGGACGCGCCGCGCTTCGAGGAGTGCCTCACCGGGCGCTCCTATCCCGTGGCCATGGAAGGCGCCTATATCGAACTCGAGCGCGCCTATCTGGCCGCGGACAAGGCCGCACCCGGCGCGCCGCTCCTGGCGGCGCTCGAAGGGGCGATCACGGAGCGCCCGGCGATGGAGGGCGGCCGGCCGATACCCACCGTGGTGGTGCGGCGCTTCCTCGGCCTGTTTCCGTCACAGAGCTGCGAGAGAGCCATGAGCGAGGCCGCCCTGCCGAATACCTACTGGCGCCTCGTGAAACTGGAGGGCGAGCCCGTGCCCGCCGTCGACGGCCGGCGCGAGCCCCACCTGATCCTGCGCGGCGGCGAGAGCCGCTTTGCGGCCACCGTCGGCTGCAATCAGCTCGTGGGCACCTGGCACGTGGAGGGAGACCGTCTCACCTTCACCGGCGGCGCCTCCACGCTGATGGCCTGCCCGTCCCCGCTGGACGCGCGGGAGACGAAGCTGAAGAGAGTGCTGGCCGACACCCACGGCTGGCGCATCAGCGGGCAGGTCCTCGAATTATTCGACCGGAGCGGAACGAGCATCGCCGTCTTCGAGGCCGTCTACCTGCCCTGAACGCCCGCGACCCGGCCGCCAACCGGAGCCGGCGACGGGGGCGTGGCTGATCGCGATCAGCCGGGGCCGGCGGTCGGCGCTTCGCCCTTGTGCGCCGGCCAGGTCGCGAAGGCGAGATAGTAGAGGAAGACGATATTCACCAGCGGGACGACCATCAGCAGGCCCAGCGCTCCCGGGTAACCCGCCTTCTGGCAGATGCGCCAGAAAGGAATCACCACGATGGCGGCCCACACCAGCATCATCAGGTATCCGCCGCCGGCCATATCTCCGTTCATCATCTTGCTTCTCCTCTCTGCCCCCGCCTCATGATAGCGCGACGCGGAACTTCCCGTGCGGGGCGCCGTGGCGATAGAATCCGTCGGACCGCGGAAGGAGACCGACCATGAAACGACTTGCCCGATTCCTGCTCTGCCTCGCCCTCGCTCCCATGGCGCTCGCGGCGGCCGGCGACGAAGGCGCCGTGCGCCTCTCGGATCCGGTCACCGTGACGGACGACTACGAGGAGTTCGGCGCCCCGGTCGTCTCCACGGAGTCGGCGGTTTCGCTGGGTGAACTCGTCGGCGCCGGCGAGGAGTACCTCGGCCGAGAGATCACGCTGACCACCCGCATTGCGAAAGTGTGCCGCAAGAAAGGCTGTTTCTTCATCGCCCGTGAAGGCGACGCGATGGCGCGCATCACCTTCAAGGATTACGGCTTCTTCATCCCGACCGATTCGGCCGGCAAGGAGGTGCTGCTGAACGGTACCTTCGAGCGCCGCGAGATCACCGATGCCCAGGCGCGCCACTACCGCAAGGATCTCGGCGAACCGGCCGGCGACGGGCCCGCCGCCGGCGCCGAATACCACATCGTGGCGACGGCGGTCCGCATCCCCCGGGGCTGAGGACGCGCCATGCGTCCGGCCTGAGGGCCCTCAGGCATCCGAGCGCAGCGCCGCCAGGTCGGCGCCCGCCGGCTGCTGGAACAGCCGCAGCCCGAACTCGGGCACGATGGCGATGAGGTGGTCGAAGATGTCCGACTGGATCCCCTCGTATTCCGCCCACACCGTGGTGTCCGTAAAGCAGTAGATCTCCAGCGGGAGGCCGTCGGGCCCGGCGGGCAGCTGGCGCACGATCAGCGTCAGGTCCTGACGGATGCGGGGGTGATTCTTCAGGTAGTTGAACGCGTAGGCGCGGAAGGTGCCGATGTTGGTCAGGCGCCGCCGGTTCACGTCCGCGGCCACCTCGCCCTGCAGTCGTGCGTTGTACTCCTCGAGCTCGCGGCGCTTGTCGTCGACGTAGCGGGCGAGCAGCACGAAGCGCCTGAAGTGCTCGATCTCCTCGTCGCTCTGGAAGCGGATGGAGGAGACGTCGAAGTACAGCGAGCGCTTGACCCGCCGGCCGCCGGACTCGCTCATGCCCCGCCAGTTCTGGAACGAATCGGTGATCAGCCGATGGGTGGGGATGGTGGTGATGGTCTTGTCGAAGTTCTGCACTTTCACCGTGTGCAGCTGCACGTCGATCACGTCGCCGTCGGCGCCGAACTGGGGCATGGTGATCCAGTCGCCCACCCGCACCATGTCCTGGGCGGTGAGCTGGACGCTCGCCACCAGCGAGAGAATGGTGTCCTTGAAGACCAGCAGCAGGATGGCTGTCATCGCGCCGAAGCCGCTGATGAGCAGCAGCGGCGAGCGGTCGAGCACGGCGGCGACGATCAGCACGCCACCCAGCACCCAGACCACGATCTGCACCAGCTGCACGAACCCCTTCAGCGGGCGCTCCTTCGCGACCGGCAGCGCCGAGTAGATGGTGTTGCCCGCGCTCAGCAGCGAGGTCAGCGTCATCGTGAGCATCAGCACCATGTAGCCGGTGGCCACGCTGCGCGCGAGGCGCACCACCGTCTCGGGCACGCCCGGGATGAAGGGCATGGCCAGGAAGACGACCAGCGCCGGCAGCACCTGGGCCAGCCGGCCGAAGACGTTGTGCGCCACCAGCGCGTCGTCCCAGGTGACTCGTGAGCGCGCGGCGAGGCGCCGCGCCGCATTCACGAGCACGCGCTTGGCCAGCAGGTCGACCACCAGTGCGACGACCAGCAGCAGCACGAGCCCGAGGGCCGGCGGCGCCAGGGGATGGACGGATTCGAGCCGCTCGATCACCGCTTGTCGCTCATCGTTTCTCGCTCATCGTTCCGGGCTCATCGTTCCGGGCTCATCATTCCTGGCTCATCGGTCCTGGCTCATCGGTCCTGGCTCAGGTGCCGCAGAAGGTGCGGATCACACGCTCCTCCGGGGCGGGAGGCTCGGCGTAGCAGGAACGCCCGGGCTGCTCGTGGAAGGGTTGCCCCAGCACCTCGCGCAGTTCGTGGAAGACCGACAGGTCGGCGCCGATGGCGGCCCGGATGGCCCGCTCCACCTGGTGGTTGCGGGGGATGTAGAGCGGGTTCTCCGCCTCCATCGAGGCCCGGACCTCGCCGGCCGTGTCGGGCTGGCGCGCCAGGCGTTCCCGCCAGCGCGTCTCGAACCCGCCGAAGCGGGGCTCGTCGCCCGCACCGGTGCGGGCGGCCAGCTCGCGGAAGCTCAGCGTGTAGTCGAGCCCCTCGCGCTGCAGGTGGGCGAGCCAGTCGCCGATGAGATCGGCATCGTCGGGCTCGGCCGTGGTGAGGCCGAGCTTGCGGGCCATGCGGCCCAGCCACTCGTCCTCGAACAGCCCGGGGAAGCGGCCCAGCTCCTCCTCGAACGCCGCCTTGTCGCCGCCCGCGCTCAGCAGGCAGTCGGCGAGGCGCGCCAGGTTCCACTGGGCGATGGTCGCCTGCTGGCCATAGGCATAACGGCCGTAGTGGTCGATAGAGCTGAAGACCTTGTCGTAGTGGAACTCGTCCATAAAGGCGCAGGGGCCGTAGTCCAGCGTCTCGCCGGAGACGGCGGTGTTGTCGGTATTCATGACGCCGTGGATGAAGCCGAGCGCCATCCACTGGGCCACGAGCCGCGCCTGGGCCTCGACGACGCCCCGGTAAAATGCGCGCAAGGGCTCGTGGGCTTCGCGGGCTGCCGGGTAGTGGCGGTCGATGGCGTAGTCCGCGAGCGTCCGTACCGCGTCGGCGTCGCCGCGGGCGGCGAAATACTCGAAGGTGCCCACGCGGATGTGGCTGGCCGCGACCCGGGTGAAGACGCCGCCGGGCAGCGCTTCCTCCCGGAACACCCGCTCGCCGGTGGCCACCGCTGCCAGCGCCCGGGTGGTGGGCACGCCGAGGGCATGCATCGCCTCGCTGACCAGGTACTCCCGGATCACCGGCCCCAGCGACGACTTGCCGTCGCCCATGCGGGAGAACGGGGTGCGGCCGGAGCCCTTCAGCTGGATGTCCCGGCGCCGGCCCGAGGCGTCCACGCGCTCGCCCAGCAGCACCGCGCGGCCGTCGCCCAGCTGCGGCACGAACCGGCCGAACTGGTGGCCGGCGTAGGCGAGCGCGATCGGCTCCGCGCCCGGCGGCAGTTCGTTGCCGCCGAACAGCCTCGCCAGGCGCTCCTCGTCGCCGCCGAGCGCATCCAGCCCCAGTTCTGCGGCCAGCGGCCCGTTCCAGGCCAGCAGCGCGGGCGCGGGCACGGCGGCCGGCTCCACGCGGGCGTAGAAATGCCCGGGAAGGCGGGCGTAGGAGTTCTCGAGCCGGCAGTCTGGGGTGTCGGGATTCATCCGGCAAAGGTTACCTGATGAGGCGGGGGAGTCCAGGCAGCCGGCTTTCCGGCCGGTGCCGCTCGACGCCGCGGGCGCTGGGGATTACCACGATTGCCGCCACGGGGAACCGACAGTAAATTCTCGCGGTCTGACCCTCCGGAGGTTCCATGTCCCCAGTCCGTCTGGCGCGCGCCGTCGCGCTGCTCACAGCTCTGTTCTGCGCGCCTGCGTCCGCCTCGACGGAGGTGCAATGGCTCACCGACGGCCAGGACGGCCAGCCGGGACTCGTGCTCTATTATTTCTATTCGGACAGTTGCCCCCACTGCCAGGAGGCCAAACCCTTCGTCGCCGGACTCGGCGAGATGGAGTGGATAGACCTGCGCCGTTACGAGATCTCCAAGAGCCGGGAGAACGGCCTGCTCTACCGGGACATCGCCGCCAGCATCGGCGAGAAGGCCCGCAGCGTTCCCGGGTTCCTGTTCTGCGGGACCCTGGAGACGGGTTATGACAAGGCCGAGACCACCGGCGCGCGCCTGCTCGAGCAGCTGCGCGCCTGCCGGGCGGACCCGGACAGCTACCTCGCGCCCGCCGAGGAGGCGGCGACGCCGCAGCCTGCGGAGGTGAGCGGTCTGCAACTGCCTTTCGTAGGCACCATCGATCCTTCCAACTGGGGTCTGCCCGTCCTGACCGCCGTCATCGCAGGGCTCGACGCCTTCAACCCCTGCGCCTTCTTCGTGCTGCTGTTCCTGCTGAGCCTGATGGTCCACGCGCGCAGCCGCGCGCGCATGCTGCTCGTGGGCGGCACCTTCGTGCTCTTCTCCGGCCTCATCTACTTCGTGTTCATGGCGGCCTGGCTGAACGTGTTCCTCTGGATCGGCGAGCTCAGGATCGTGACGATGATCGCCGGCCTCGTCGCCGTGACCCTGGCGGCCGTCAACATCAAGGATTACTTCTGGTTCAAGTCGGGCCCCTCGCTGTCCATTCCGGACTCGAAGAAGCCGGGCATGTATCAGCGGATGCGCGACCTGGTCGCCGCTCCCAGCGTACTGGCGATGCTCGCGGGCACGGCCGTGCTGGCCATCGTCGTGAACAGCTACGAACTCCTTTGCACGGCCGGGCTGCCCATGGTCTATACGCGCATCCTGACCCTGCGCGAGGCGGACAGCTTCGTCTTCTACATGTATCTCGTGTTCTACAACGTGGTGTACGTGATCCCGCTGCTGGCGATCGTGGGCCTGTTCGTGATGAAGTTCGGCTCCCGCAAGCTGGGCGAGAGCGAGGGGCGCCTGCTGAAGCTGATGTCCGGCATGATGATGCTCGGGCTGGGCGCCGTCATGCTGTTCGCGCCGATGTCGCTGAACAACGCCGGCATCGCCATCGGCCTGCTGGCCGCGGCCGTGCTCGCCACCTCGCTGATACACGCCGTCATGAAGAGACGGGGTCTGATCTGAGCCCGCTCCGCCCCCCACGTCGCGCTGGCGCCTGCGCTCGGCCTGTGTCACGGTGCAGGTTCATATGACCCGGACGTCTGAGATGGATGCCCCGCTGCACCGATACACCCTCGCGGAAGAGATCGCCCACGCGGTCACCCACGGCGTGGGGGCGCTGCTCAGCATCGCGGGACTGACCTGGATGCTCTACGTCTCGGCGGTGATCGCCGACCCGTGGCGCATCGTCGCCAGCGCCGTCTACGGCACCAGCCTGGTGGCGCTGTTCCTCGCCTCCACCCTGTATCACGCGCTGTACGCGACGCGGGCCCGCAACCTGTTCCGCACCCTCGACCACTGCGCGATCTACCTGCTGATCGCCGGCACCTACACGCCATTCCTGCTGGTAGCGATGCGCGGCAGCGTGGGCTGGTGGCTGTTCGGCGCCATCTGGACGCTGGCCACCGCCGGCATCATCACCAAGCTCTGGTTCCGCGACCGCTTCCCGCGCCTGTCCCTGGCGGGCTACCTGGCGATGGGCTGGCTGGTGCTGCTCGCCATGCCCCAGGTGGTGGAGGCCGTGGCCAGCGACGGCATCGTCTGGCTGGTGGCCGGCGGTCTCAGTTACAGCGTGGGCGCCGCGTTTTATGCGGCCGAGCGCATCCCCTACCACCACGCCATCTGGCACCTGTTCGTGCTCGCCGGCGGCGCCTGCCACTTCCTGGCGGTCGCCCTCTACGTGCTGCCGGAGGCCGGTACGGCCTGATCTGCGCTCAGCCGGACTCCTCGTCGTCGCCGCCCAGGCGGTTCATCAGCCCTTCCTTGAACTGATCCAGCTTCTCCTTGGCCCGGTCCTTCAGGGACTCCGTCGCGGCCGACTGCAGCACACGCTCGATCACCGGCTCCAGCACCTGGCGCGCGACCTCCGTGCCGGTGGCACCTCCCGATGCGCGGCCGATGTCGGTGAGCCCGATGCGCGGTATGTCGACGGCGCGTTGTTCGTCGAGATCCGGCAGCGACACGGAGGCACTGGCATCCTCCAGCACGAATCGTTCGATGACCAGCTTGCGGCCGGGCCCCTCGTCCGCGGCCTGCTGCTCCCCGCCGCCGGCGGATTCCAGGTTCTTCATCAGCTCGCGCAGGTTGCTGCCGGTCGCCCGCTGGATCAGATTCACCGTGGCGCCGGAGACCGTGACCTCCTTCAGCACGATGGTGTCCTCCGTGACGGTGGCCGGATCGATACGGATCACGAAGCGGCCCAGCGACATCGCATCGCCGCCGTAACCCTCCGGATTGCCGACGGTGAGGCCGGCGATCTCCGCCCGGGCCTCGCCGAGGTCGATGGAAACACCGCTCACCTCCACCGGCGTACCCGTCGCCGCGGAACCCTGCTGCTCGATGACGCCCGCAACGATGGTGTCGAGCTGGGTATACACGTAGACGAGCCCGGCGGCGACGATGACGACGATCACGCCGAGTGCGATCAGTACCTTCTTCATGACGACTCCTTGCGCATCTCCTGGCGCATTCTGTTGATCAGTCCGCCGCACCGGATAAGCTCGCGCTCCCGGTCGGACAGTCCGTGACGCACGGCGACGCTCAGCTCCCGGTCCCGCACCTCCAGCCGGAAAGGCTCGTCCGATGCGAGCTTCCCGGTCATGTCCGCGGCCTCCAGGACGTCGCTCTCCTCGAGTTCATGGTAGCCGGCCGCGTCCTCGAAAGTCAGCGGCAGCACGCCGTAGTTGATGAGGTTCTGACGGTGGATGCGGGCGAAACTGCAGGCCAGCACCACCCGCAGGCCCAGATGCCGCGGCGCCACGGCCGCGTGCTCCCGGCTCGAGCCCTGGCCGTAGTTCGCGCCGCCGACCACCACGTGGCCGCCCTCGTCGCGCAGCTCGCGTGCGTCCTCCGGGTAGGAGGCGGAGAGGCGGGTGAAGGCGAAGTCCGAGATGCGCGGGATATTGCTGCGGTACGGCAGCGCCTCGGCGCCGGCGGGCAGGATCTCGTCGGTGGAGACGTCGTCGCCGGTCTTCAGCAGTACCGGCAGCGACCAGGAGTCCGGCAGCGGCTCGAACTCCGGCAGCGACTCGATGTTCGGTCCCTTCACGAGTTCCGGACGCTCGCGTCCGCGCTCGGGGCGGACGAACTGGTTCGGCGCCCCGGCGGCGGCATTCGCGGGCAGGGTGATCCGCGGTGCGGGACGCCCGAGACGGCGCGGATCGAATATCTCGCCGGCCAGCGCGGATGCCGTCGCGGTCTCCGGACTGCACAGCCACACCGCGTCGTCGGTGGTGCCCGAGCGGCCCGGGAAATTGCGCGGGGTCGTGCGCAGGCTGTTGCGCCCCGTTGCCGGCGCCTGGCCCATGCCGATGCAGCCGTTGCAGCCCGCCTGGTGGAGGCGGGCGCCGGCCGCGATCAGGGGCTCCAGGTGCCCCGTGGCGACGAGCTGGTGCAGCAGCTGGCGGGTGGTCGGGTTGACGTCGAAGGAGACGTGGTCGGCGACCCGCTGGCCCCGTACCATCTCGGCGCACACGGCGAAGTCCCGGTAGCCCGGGTTGGCCGAGGAGCCGATGTAGCTCTGGTGAACGGGCTCGCCGGCGACCTCCTCGACCGGCACCACGTTACCCGGGCTGGAGGGCCTGGCGATCAGCGGGACGAGCCTGCCGAGATCGATGCGGTCCCGGTGGTCGTAGGCGCAGCCCTCGTCGGCCGCGAGCGGGCGCCAGCTCTCGCCGCGGCTCTCGGCCTCGAGGAACTCGCGGGTACGGTCGTCGGACGGGAACACGGTGGTGGTGGCGCCGAGTTCCGCACCCATGTTGGCGATGACGTGGCGGTCCATCGCGCTCAGGGCGGCGACACCCGGCCCGTGGTACTCGATGACGCGGCCGATGCCACCTTCCACGCCGTGGCGGCGCAGCATCTCCAGGATGACGTCCTTGGCGCTCACCCAGTCGGGAAGCTCTCCCGTGAGTTCGATGCCCCACACCTCGGGCATGGGGATGGCGACCGGCTTCCCGGCCATGACCATCGCGACATCGGCTCCGCCCGCGCCCACGGCGAGCATGCCGAGCGAGCCCGCCGCGCAGGTATGGCTGTCGGCGCCGATCAGCGACTCGCCGGGCGCACCGAAGCACTGCATGTGCAGCGGATGGCTCACGCCGTTGCCGGCCGGGCTGTACACCATGCCGTAGCGCCGGGCAGCGCTCAGCAGGAAGAGGTGATCGTCCGCATTGCGCGCATCCTGCTGCAGCAGGTTATGGTCGACGTACTGCACCGAGAGCTTCGTGCGCACGCGGTCGAGGCCCATCGCCTCAAGCGTGAGTGCGACCAGGGTGCCGGTGGCATCCTGTGTCAGGGTCTGGCGGAACTCGAGCTCGACCGGCTTGCCCGGCGACGGCATGTCGCCTGCGCAGCACGCCCCGATCAGTTTGCGGGTCAGGTTCTCCGTCATCGCAGCCTCCTCGGGCGGCCCGGAGGATGTCGGGCAGCACGGCCCCACTGTGCCCCGTGTCGCCCCCGCCGCCATCGACAATTCTCAATGGCGCCGCTCCCCGGCATGCTCCGGGTATTCTGCGATGGCGGTGCCAACGAGGAGCCAGAACCCCCCGACGAGCCAGCCTGTGGCGACGTCGCTCGGATAGTGGACGCCGAGGTAGACCCGGCTGAGACCCACCAGCGCGACGAGCGCGGCGCACCAGTAGATCACCTCGAAACGCCGCCGCAGCGAACCGGCATCGCGGGCGATAACGTAGGCCAGGAAGCCGTACAGGGCCATGGCCCCCGTGGCGTGCCCGCTGGGGAAGGAAGGCGACAGCACCATGATGTCCGCGGCGAATTCCGGCCGCGGGCGGTCGAAGAAGTACTTGCCCGTCCAGGTGAACGCCTGCGCCCCGAGGAAGGTGGTCCAGAGCGGAAGGATCAGCCGGCGGCGGCCCCACACCGCAAACAGCGCCGTGCAGACGAGGCCGGTGGCGACCAGCGCCTGGCTCGCGCCCAGATCCGTGACCCATGCCACCACCGTGATCGCCGCCGGCTCGCGCCAGGGCTCGAGATACTCGTGCACCGCGGTGTCGAACCGCTGCAGCTCGCCCCGTTCCAGCAGTTCCTCGATGAGCCCGCCGATCAGGGCGGCGACGTAGGCCGCGCCGAGCACGAGCAGTGTGAGAGGCAGCCCCCGGAAGCGCCCGGGGTCGAGGCGGGCCGCGACGTGACGGTGCAGTCGCGGGTAGCGTTCGGCCAGGGCGGCGACCCGGCGGTGGCCGCGCAGCCACGCGACGAGCGGCGCGGCACGGCGGGCGACAGCGCGCGCGGCACCGTTCGCGTGCCGGGTGAGAAACCAGGCGAGCCGCCAGAGGAGCAGTAGCAAGGCCGCCAGTCCCGCCAGCAGGTAGAGGCTCTCCTCCATGGCCCGAGTATAGAGCACCGCCCGCTCGGAGGACCTTCCGACGGCCGCTCGTGGCATGTACGGATCGGGCCGCGCCCGTGGGCATGCGACTATCCGGCAGCGAGAGTGAGAATCCGGATGAGAGAGACGAACGCGCTACCCGCCCGGGGCCGGCTGGCCCGCGAATCCAGGACTATGGGCCACATGGTTCGCCTGTACTGCCGCGCCCATCACGGCGGTCGCGGCGATGCCGGCGCGGCCCCCTGCCCGCGCTGCCGCGAGTTTCTCGCCTACGCCGACCGACGCCTGCAGAAGTGCCCCTACGGCGAGGACAAGCCCACCTGCGCCAACTGCCCCGTCCACTGCTACAAGCGCGCCCCGCGGGAGTTCGCGCGCACCATGATGGGCTACTCCGGGCCCCGCATGATGCTGCGCCATCCCTGGCTCGCGCTGCGACATATCCTCGACGGCCGCCGCAAGGTGGAGCATCCGATGGCGCTGCGGCGCCGCGACGCAGGGCGCTGACGGCGACGCTGGGCGGCCGCCCGCGCGGGGCCATTGGCAATTCGCAATGCGCTTCCTTAAGGTATGAAAGACCTTAAGGAACCATGAGAGACACGCTAATCGGCACGACGGCGGCACGCAGGACCACGCTCGGCCGGGACGACATCTACCTCTTCCGGGAAGGCACCCATGCCCGGCTCTATCACGGGCTCGGCGCTCACGTGCAGCGCGACGGCACGTCCTTCGCGGTCTGGGCACCCAATGCCGCCGCCGTGTCCGTGAAAGGCGATTTCAACGGCTGGAGCAACGAGGCACACCCCCTCTCGCCGCGCGACGATTCCTCCGGCATATGGGAAGGTTTCGTGCCGGAAGCGGCTGCGGGCGCCGTCTACAAGTATCACGTCCTCTCCCGTTACGACGGCTACCGGGTGGACAAGGGCGACCCCTTTGCCTTCGCCTGGGAGGAGCCGCCGCGCACCGCCTCGAAGGTCGCCACGCTGGACTACGAGTGGGGCGACCGGGGGTGGATGGAGGCGCGGGCCGCGCACAACGCCCTGGATGCGCCCTGGTCGGTCTACGAACTGCATCTCGGGTCCTGGCGGCGGACCGAGGGCAACCGCTACCTCGGATACCGCGAGATCGCCGAGCCGCTGGCCGACTACCTGAACGAGATGGGCTACACCCACGTGGAGTTCATGCCGGTCACCGAGCATCCCTTCTACGGCTCGTGGGGCTACCAGACCACGGGCTATTTCGCGCCGACCGCCCGCTACGGGGCGCCGCAGGACCTCATGTACCTCATCGACCACCTGCACCAGCGCGGCATCGGCGTGATCCTGGACTGGGTGCCTTCCCACTTCCCCGGCGACGAGCACGGTCTGTCCTACTTCGACGGCAGCCACCTCTACGAGCACCAGGATCCGAAGCAGGGCTATCACCCGGAGTGGAACAGCTACATCTTCAATTACGGCCGCAGCGAGGTGCGCGCCTTCCTGCTGTCCAGCGCGCTGTTCTGGCTGGACAAGTACCACATGGACGGGCTGCGCGTGGATGCGGTCGCCTCCATGCTCTACCTCGACTACGGGCGTAAGGACGGCGAGTGGATACCCAACAAATACGGCGGCCGCGAGAACCTGGAGGCGATGGGCTTCCTGCGCCAGCTGAACGAGGCGGCCTACCACCATCACCCGGGCATCCAGACGATTGCCGAGGAGTCGACTGCCTGGCCGATGGTGTCGCGGCCCACCGAACTCGGCGGTCTCGGTTTCGGCATGAAGTGGAACATGGGCTGGATGCACGACACGCTGCACTACATGTCGACGGATCCCGTCTACCGGCGCTATCACCACAACGAGCTGACCTTCGGCATCCACTATGCGTTTTCGGAGAACTTCCAGCTGCCGCTCTCCCATGACGAGGTGGTCTACGGCAAGGGCTCGCTGATCGGGAAGATGCCCGGCGACGAGTGGCAGCGTTTCGCCAACCTGCGCCTGCTGTTCGGCTGGATGTACACCCACCCCGGCAAGAAGCTCGTCTTCATGGGCGGCGAGTTCGGCCAGCGGGCCGAGTGGAACCACGACTCGAGCCTGGACTGGGATTTGCTGGAGGAGGCACCCCATGCCGGCCTCAGGCGCTGGTTCCGCGACCTCGCGGCCTTCTACCGCGCCGAGCCCTCGCTCTGGCGCCACGACTTCGACGGCCGCGGCTTCGAGTGGATAGACGCGAGCGACGCCGGCAACAGCGTCGTGGCCTTCCTGCGCAAGGGTGCGGACGAGCACGAGCGCGTGGCCGTGGTCTGCAACTTCACGCCGGTCCCTCGCCAGGAGTACCGCATCGGCGTGCCGACGGGCGGCACCTGGGTGGAATGCCTGAACAGCGACGCTGAATTCTACGGCGGCAGCGGCACGGGCAACCTGGGCCGCGTCGAGACGGCACCGACCGGCTCGCACGGTCATTACCACTCCCTCAGCCTCACCCTGCCGCCGCTCGGCATCCTCGTGCTGCGCAGCGAGCGCGATCTGGCGCAGCGCAGCCGCCGCGCAAGGCCCACGCGCGCCGGAGGGGAAAGCTGATGCCGGCGCGACGGCGGCCGGCCCTCGTCGACGGCAGATGCCGGGCGGTGGTGGAGAACCTCCGGCCGGAGGTGGACTGCGGCCGCTACCCCGCCAAGCGCACCCTCGGCGACGAGGTGGTGATCGAGGTGGACGCGTTCACGGACGGACATGACAGGATCCGCTGCCAGCTCCGCCACCGGCGCGCCGGAGAGCGGGAGTGGCGGGAGCAGCCGATGACGCCGCTGGGCAACGACCGCTGGCAGGCGAGTTTCGAGGCCGGCGAACTCGGCCGCTACGAATACACCGCCGTGGCCTGGGTGGACGACTTCCTCTCCTGGCGTCACGACCTCGCGCGCTGGGAGGCGGACGCGGATATCGACCGGGCGCTGAGAGCGGGCGCGCTACTCGTCGGCGAGGCGGCCGGGCGCGCCACGGGCGAGGATGCGGGCACGCTCGAGCGCACCGCGAAGGCGCTGGGCGGCAGCGACGCGCTCGAGCAGCGGCGCGGACTCGGTCTCAGCGATACGCTCGCCGGACTCATGCAGCGCTACCCGGACCGCGAACACGAGACGGCCTACGGTCGCACGCTCGAGATCCTGGTCGAGCCGGAACTCGCCCGCTACTCGACCTGGTACGAACTCTTCCCACGCTCGCTCGGCGAGAACGGCCGCCACGGGACATTCCGGGACGTCGAGGCACACCTGGACTACGTCGCGGACATGGGCTTCGACGTGCTCTACTTCCCGCCGATCCATCCCGTCGGCGAGGTCAACCGGAAGGGGCCGAACAACGCCCTCACCGCCGGGCCGCACGACCCCGGCTCGCCCTGGGCCATCGGCTCGTCGCAAGGGGGCCACAAGAGCATCCACCCGGAACTCGGCACGGACGAGGACTTCCGCGCGCTGGTGGCGGCAGCGGGGGAGAAGGGCATCGCGATCGCACTGGACATCGCTTTCCAGTGCGCGCCCGACCACCCTTACGTCGAGGAGCATCCGGAGTGGTTCCGCCACCGCCCGGACGGCAGCATCCAGTACGCGGAGAATCCCCCGAAGAAATACCAGGACATCTATCCGTTCGATTTCGAGAGCGAGGACTGGGAAGGGCTGTGGCGAGAGCTGCGCTCGGTGTTCGAGCACTGGATCGAGCGCGGCGTCACGGTCTTCCGGGTGGACAACCCGCACACCAAGGCCTTCCCCTTCTGGGAGTGGGTCATCGGCGACATCAGGCAGGCGCATCCGGAGGTGGTGTTCCTGTCGGAGGCCTTCACGCGTCCCCGTGTCATGCACAGGCTGGCGAAGCTCGGCTACAGCCAGTCCTACACCTACTTCACCTGGCGCAACACGAAGGAAGAGCTGACGGCCTACGGCACGGAGGTGAGCCAGAGCCCGTCCCGGGAGTACTTCCGCCCGAATTTCTGGCCGAACACCCCCGACATCCTGCACGAGTATCTGCAGGCTGGCGGCCGTCCGGCCTTCATGGCGCGACTCGTGCTCGCCGCGACCATGACCGCGAATTACGGCATCTACGGCCCCGCCTTCGAGCTGCTCGAGGCCACCCCGCGGGAACCCGGCAGCGAGGAATACCTGGACTCGGAGAAATACCAGATCCGCGAGTGGGACCTGGAGCGCCCCGAGAGCCTGCGCGACTACATCACGCGCGTGAACCGGATCCGCCGGGAGAACCCGGCGCTGCAGCGCAACGAGCGGCTGTGCTTCCACCCCATCGACAATCCCCAGCTCATCGCCTACTCGAAGTCGACCCCGGAACTCGACAACGTGATCATCACGGTGGTGAATCTCGATCCGCATCACCGCCAGTCCGGCTTCCTGGAGCTGCCGGTGCACGACTGGAACCTGCCGGGCCCGCACCCCTACCAGGTACACGATCTGCTGTCGGGCGCGCGCTACCTCTGGCACGGCGCCCGCAACTACGTCGAGCTCGATCCGCACGCGAGCCCGGCCCACGTCTTCCGCCTGCGCCGGCGCATCGGCACGGAGCGGGACGTGGATCATTTTTCCTGATCGGCGGCGGCATCGGCACCGCCCGGCGCTACCGCGGTTCGGCGAGATACGGGAGAGACCATGACGCAATCCGACAACCCGACCGCCTGGCAGGAGGACCCGCTCTGGTACAAGGACGCGATCGTCTACCAGGTGCACGTCAAGTCGTTCTTCGACTCGAACGACGACGGCGTGGGGGATTTCAACGGTCTCCGGCGCAAACTCGACTACATCGAGTCCCTGGGCGTGAATGCGATCTGGCTGCTGCCCTTCTATCCGTCGCCCATGCGCGACGACGGCTACGATATCGCGGACTACCGCGGCATCAATCCCGCCTACGGCAACCGGCGCGACTTCCGCGCCTTCATCCGCGAGGCCCACAAGCGGGGGCTGAAGGTGATCACCGAGCTGGTGGTGAACCACACCTCCGAGCAGCACGCCTGGTTCCAGGCCGCGCGCAAGGCGCCGAAGGGCTCCGCCAAGCGCGACTACTACGTCTGGAGCGACACCGACCAGAAGTTTCCCGAGACGCGCATCATCTTCACCGACACCGAAGAGTCGAACTGGGCCTGGGACCCGGTGGCCCAGCAGTACTACTGGCACCGCTTCTTCTCCCACCAGCCGGATCTCAACCACAACAACCCGAAGGTGGTGGAGGCCGTCATACGGGTGATGCGCTACTGGCTCGACATGGGCGTGGACGGCATGCGCCTCGACGCCATCCCCTATCTGTGCGTGCGCGAGGGCACGAACAACGAGAACCTGGCCGAGACCCACGAGGTGATCAAGCGCATCCGCGCCGCCGTTGACGAACACTACGACAACCGCATGCTGCTCGCCGAGGCCAACCAGTGGCCGGAGGACGTGCGCGACTACTTCGGCGAGGCCGACGAGTGCCACATGGCGTATCACTTCCCGGTGATGCCACGCATGTACATGGCCATCGCCCAGGAGGACCGCCATCCCATCGTGGAGATCATGCAGCAGACGCCGGAGATTCCGGATGGCTGCCAGTGGGCGATCTTCCTCCGTAACCACGACGAACTCACGCTGGAGATGGTCACCGACCGGGAACGCGACTACATGTACCACACCTATGCCGCGGATCCGCGCATGCGCATCAACGTGGGCATACGCCGCCGCCTCGCGCCGCTGATGGACAACGACCTCGACCGCATCAAGCTCATGAACAGCCTGCTGCTGTCGATGCCGGGCTCGCCCATCATCTACTACGGCGACGAGCTGGGCATGGGCGACAATTACTATCTCGGCGACCGCAATGCGGTACGCACGCCGATGCAGTGGAGCCCGGACAGGAACGGCGGCTTCTCGAAGGCAGACCCGCAGTCGCTGTACCTGCCGCCGGTCATGGATCCCGTGTACGGCTACCAGTCAGTGAACGTGGAGGCGCAGAGCCGCGACCCGTCCTCCCTCCTGAACTGGACGCGCAAGATCCTCAACATACGGCGCTCCCGCCAGGCCTTCGGGCGCGGCACGCTCGAGTTCCTCGGGCCCGGCAACCGCAAGATCCTGGCCTACATCCGCGAGCACGGCGGCGAGAGCGTGCTGTGCGTGGCGAATCTGAGCCGCTACCCGCAGCCGGTGGAACTCGACCTCTCCCGCTACGAGGGCCGGGTACCCGTCGAGATGGTCGGGCACACCGCCTTCCCGCCCATCGGCCGGCTGCCCTATCTCCTCACGCTGCCCGCTCACGGCTATTACTGGTTCGATCTGGCCGACGAAGCGGACGTGCCCGCCTGGCACCAGGAATACCTGGCCGCGGAGGAACCCGCCTGGCTCGTGCTCTTCGCCTGGCTCGCGAGCTTCGACGAGGAACGGGCCCGTGCGGACGGCCGCCAGGCGGTGGCCGATCGGCTGCTGACGCGCTTCCGGGGAGAGGTGCTGCCCCGCTTCCTCGCCCGTCAGCGCTGGTTCGCCGGCAAGGGCGAGGAGCCTGCCGAGGCGGCGCTCGCCTGGCAGGAACTGTGGCATGGCGACAGCGACGAGTGGCTGCTCACGCTCGCCGAGAGCCGTGCCGACGGCGAAGACCGTCGGTATTTCCTGCCGCTGGGCATCTGTCCGGACGATGACGAGGAGCGCGTGCAGGCGGTCGCCCCGGCCGTCCTCGCCCGCGTGCGGCAGAAGGCCAAGACGGGCCGGCTGTTCGACGCCTTCGCCGACCCCGCATTCAGCCGCGACCTGCTGGCGGCGCTCGCCCGCGGCCGCAGCGTGAGCCTGGGGGACGCGCGGCTCGAGTTCCATGCGACCAGAGCCCTCCCCGACCTGCTGGAAGGGGATCCGGCGGCGCTGGAAGTGACGCGCACCCGCACCGAAGGCAGCAATTCCACCCTGCTGGTGGGCGACAAACTGTTCCTGAAGGGCTACCGACGCATCCGCGCCGGCGTGAACCCGGAATGGGAGATGGGGCGCTTCCTGACCGAGGTCTCACCCTGCGAGCACATCGCGCCGGTCGCCGGGGCAGTGGAACTGCACCGGGCCGGCTCGGAGCCGGCCCTGCTCGCCCTCGTGCAGGCGCGGGCGGCCAACCAGGGCGACGGCTGGAGCTACACCACGGACTACCTGCTGCGCTTCGCCGAAGGCGTGCTGCACCGGGAGGAGCCGGAATCCGGTCACGGCCAGCACGACAACTACTGCCGCATGATGGGCATACTGGGCCGGCGCACGGCGGCGCTGCACCGGGCGCTGGGCGCCGGCACCGGCGACCCCGCCTTCGAGCCCGAGCCGATCGACGCCGCGTGGCTCGCCGGCTGGACGAAACGCATCGCGGAGGAGGCCGCGCAGACGACGGCACGCCTTGCCGCGTTGCACGATCGACTGCCGGAGCAATCCCGCGAGCCGGTCGAATGGTTCCTGTCCCTGCGCGAACGCTGGCAGGTCATACTCGACGATCTCCGGCCGCGGCGGGCGACGGCGGTGCGCACCCGCTACCACGGCGACTACCATCTGGCCCAGGTGCTGCTCGACGAGGACGATTTCGTGATCACGGATCTCGAGGGCGAGCCGGGCCGCAGCCTCGAGGAGCGCCGTGCGAAGCACACTCCGCTGAAGGACGTCGCCGGGATGCTGCGTTCCTTCGACTACGCCCGCGCGATGACCCTGGACGCCGACATCCTGCGCGAGTCGGCCGTCAACCGCGACCGGCTGGCGCCCATGCTGGAAACCTGGCGCGAGGAGGCGAGCCGCGCATTCCTCGACGCCTACCGTCAGGACATGGAAGGCGGCGATGCCTGGCCGCAGGAGGAGGCTGCGGCCGAGGGGCTGCTCGGCCTGGCCGGGCTGGAGAAGGCGCTCTACGAGATCCGCTACGAACTCGACAACCGGCCCGACTGGCTGTCGGTGCCGCTCGGCGGGGTGCGCTCCATACTGGGACGTTCGGGGAACTGACGCGGTGGGTCCGCGCTCCCGCGCCGGCAGGCACCGTTGGCCGCACTAGGGCTCGGCGGCAACCTCGCCGTCTTCGCACTCGCCTGCGTCGCCGTCTGGGGTGCCGGCGCGCTCCTGACGCGCTGCGTCGACGTCATCGCGGAACGCCGCGGGATCGGCCGCGCGTTCATGGGATTCGTGGTGCTGGCCACCGCCACCCAGCTGCCCGAGCTCGTGACCAACTCGACCGCGGCGCTGCGCGGGGACGCGCGCCTGGTGCTCAACAGCATGTTCGGCGGCGTCAGCCTGCAGACGGCCGTGCTGATCGGCGCGGACTTCATGGGCGCGCGCTACGCGCTGACGCACCTGTCGCGCAGCCCCTCCAACATGGCCCAGGCCACCCTGCTCATACTCCTGCTGGGTATTCTGCTCGCCGTGTCCGTCACCGGCGACGTCCCCATCCCCGGCACGACCGGTCTCGCGCCGGCGCTGCTCGCGGTCGCTTATGTCGTCATCGTGCGGCTCCTCTGGAACATCGAGCAGGATCAGCCATGGCAGCCGCGGGTGCAGAAGGACGACGGCGTCGGCGACCGGGCCATCGCCAACGAGGCCCTGAGGCGCCGCTCCGTCGGCAGCCTGGTCGGCTATGCAATCGCCAGCGCCGCCGTAATTCTGGTGGCCGGCGTGATACTGGTGCTCTCCGCCCAGTCGATCGCGGCGCTGAGCGGCCTCGGCGCGAGCTTCGTCGGCGTGACGCTCCTTGCCACCGCCACCTCGCTGCCGGAACTCAGCACGACACTCACCGCGGTCCGCCTCGGCCGGCACAGCATGGCGGTGTCGGACATCTTCGGCAGCAACCTGATCATGGTGGGGCTCCTGCTGCCGGCCGACCTGCTCTATCGTCCCGGGCCCCTGCTCGACCACATGGACTCCTCCGCCCGCTTCGCGCTCACGCTCGCCATCGTGCTGACCGCGGTCTACCTGACCGGACTGGTGCTGCGCCGGCGGCGACGCTTCCTGCGGCTCGGCTTCGACTCATGGGCCGTACTGCTCCTGTATGCCGGCGGCCTTGCCGTCCTCTACCACCTGAGATGATCGCATGAGCGTCACGATCATCTCCTTCGTTCTCATCCTTCTAGCCATCACGGCCACCGGCGCCATGTCCGTGATCCACAAGCGCAGGCATCCCCGTGACTACCTGGTGGCGAGCCGCAGGATTCCGCCCTGGCTGTCGGCCCTGTCCACCGTGGCCACCAACAACTCCGGCTTCATGTTCATCGGCATGATCGCCTACACCTACCGGCTGGGCATCGAGGCCGTGTGGATGATGGTCGGCTGGGTGCTGGGCGACATGCTCATGTGGCTGTTCGTGCACCCCCGGGTGCGGCGCGCCTCCGCCGACGAGGACACCCGCAGCCTGCCCGGCATGGTGGGCACCCGCCTCCGTGACGGGACGGTCATGCGGCCCGTCGTGGTACTCGCGGGGCTGATCACCATCGTCTTCCTCGGCGTCTACGCAGCCGGCCAGCTGAAGGCCGGCAGCACCGCCCTGCATGCGCTGTTCGGCTGGGACATGTGGGTGGGCGCGGTTATCGGGACGGCCATCGTGATCCTGTATTCCTACGCCGGCGGCATACGGGCAGACATCTGGACGGATGCCGCCCAATCCTTCGCCATGATCATCTCCATGGCGATGATCCTCGGCGCCGGCGCCATGGAGATCGGCGGCTGGGACGCACTGATGGACAATCTCCGCGCCCAGGACCCGAGCCTCGTGCGCTGGATGCCGGACGAACTCGCCTTCGGACTGCTGCCCTTCATCACGGGCTTCATGTTCGCGGGCATCTCCGCGGCCGGTCAGCCCCACCTCATGACGCGGATCATGGCGATCGAGAGCGTCGATTCGATCCCGCGCGCCGGCTTCTACTACTTCGCGTGGTACATCCCCTTCTTCGTTGCCTCCATCGGCGTGGGGCTCTACTGCCGGGCCATCATCCCCGACATCGCGACGCTCCCTCTGGCCGAGGGGCTGCGAGAGCCCACCGAGCTCGCGCTGCCGCTGATCACCATGCGACTGCTCCCGGAATTCTTCGTCGGCCTCGCCCTCGCGGGGCTGTTCGCCGCCACCATCTCCACCGCAGACTCGCAGATCATCGTCTGCTCCGGCGCCATGACCCAGGATGTGCGGCCCCGCTGGCAGAATTCCTACCTCGCCTCGAAGCTGGCGACCTTCTCCGTCGCCGGCCTCGCCCTCGGCATCGCCCTGTACGCGCCGGAAGGCGTCTTCGGACTGGTGCTGATCGCCTGGTCCGCGCTGGGCGCGAGCCTCACGCCGGTGCTGGTGCTGCAGCTGTTCGGACGGCCGCCGGGTACGGCTACGGCGCTGGCCATGATGATCGCCGCCGTCGCCACCGTCTCGTTCTGGCACCTGTCGCCATGGAACGACGACGTGTTCAAGGCGCTGCCGGGCGCGGTGGCGGCCGTCCTGGTCTACGGCACCGCGAGACTCGCTGCGCTGGCACGGCGATGAGCCCGCCCGGAGCCGCAGTTATACTCACGTCTTCCGATCCCACGCCGGCCGCGCCGGCCGCAGCCTACAGGAGTCGAGCCTTGATCCAGCCCCGCATCTCCCGTCTCGCCGCCGCCCTCGGCTTCGCCGCCGCTCTCCTCGCCCCGGCACCACACGCTCAGGAGGCCGGCGAAAACGGTGAGGCTCATCCGCTCGCCTCAATCCCGCTGCGCACCATCGGTCCGGCCATCAGCTCCGGGCGCATCGCCGATCTCTCCTTTCACCCCGAGCGGCCGCAGGAGTTCCTGGTGGCCGTGGCCTCGGGCAACCTCTGGAAGACCACCGACGACACCACTACCTGGACGCCTGTATTCGACGACTACGGCGCCTACGCCGTCGGCGTGATCGCCCGCGATCCGCAGGACCCGGATACGGTGTGGATCGGCACCGGCGAGAACAAGGCCCAGCGCAGCGTGGGCTACGGCGACGGCGTCTACAGGTCCACCGACGGCGGCGGCTCCTGGACCCACATGGGCCTCACGGACTCGGGCCACATCGGCCATATCTGGATCCACCCGGAGGACAGCGACTTCGTGCTGGTGGCCGCCCACGGGCCGCTCTGGAGCGACGGCGGCGACCGGGGCCTGTACCGCAGCACGGACGGCGGGGAGAGCTGGACCCGCATCCTCGACATCGACGAGCACACCGGCGTGAACGAGTTCGTCGTCGACCCGGCGGACGCCGACACCATCGTGGCCGCGACCTACCAGCGCCGCCGCCACGTCTGGACGCTGATTAACGGCGGGCCGGGCAGCGGCATCCACAAGACCACCGACGGCGGGGAGACCTGGACGGAGATCACCGCCGGCCTGCCCGAGGACAACATGGGCAAGATCGGCATCTCCATGGCGCCGTCCGCACCGGACACGCTCTACGCCATCATCGAGGCGAACGACGAGGAGAAAGGCGTCTACCGCTCCACCGACTTCGGCAACAGCTGGGAGAAGCGCTCGGAGCACATGACCACCAGCCCCCAGTACTACAACGAGCTGGTGATCGACCCGCTGGACGCCGACAAGGTCTACGCCCTGGACACCGTCACCCACGTGTCGGAGGACGGGGGCGCCACCTGGCGCGAACTCGGCATGGAGTTCCGCCACGTCGACGACCACGCCCTGTGGATCGACCCGGAGAACACCGACCACCTCTACATCGGCGGCGACGGCGGCATCTACGAGACCTGGGACGGCGGCACCACCTGGCGCCACGTGCGCAACCTGCCCGTGACCCAGTTCTACCGCATCCACCCGGACAACGCCGAGCCCTACTACAACGTCTGCGGCGGCACCCAGGACAACAACTCGCTGTGCGCGCCGTCGCGCACGACGGTGGTTCACGGCATCACCAACTCCGACTGGACCTTCGTGCTGGGCGGCGACGGCTACAAGCCCCAGTTCGACCCCAACGATCCGAACATCATCTACGCGCAGTACCAGTACGGCGGGCTGGTGCGCTACGACCGCCGCACCCGCGAGCGCATCGCCATCACGCCCCTGCCGGAGAGCGGCGAGAAGAACTACAAGTGGAACTGGAACACGCCGCTGCTGGTGAGCCCCCACGACCCGCAGCGGCTGTACTACGCGGCCGAGTACCTGTTCCGCTCGGACGACCGGGGCGACAGCTGGGAGAAGGTGAGCCCCGATCTCACCCGGGACCTCGACCGCAACCAGCTGGAGGTGATGGGCCGGGTCTGGAGCGTGGACACCATCGCCAAGAACGACTCCACCTCCCTCTACGGCGCCGCCATCGGACTCAGCGAGAGCCCGGTGCTGGAGGGCATCATCTACGTCGGCACCGACGACGGCGTCATGAACGTCACCAGCGACGGCGGCGAGACATGGAGGCGCACGACCCGCTTCCCGGGCGTACCGGACATGTCCCTGATCGAGGACGTGGTGGCCTCGGTGCACGACCCGGACGTGGCCTATGCCGTGTTCGACAACCACAAGCGCGGCGACTACCGGCCCTACGTGCTGAAGACCACGGATCGGGGCCGCAGCTGGCGGCCGATCACCGGCGACCTGCCGGCCAGAGGCTCCGCCCACACCATCGCCGAGGACCACGGGAACCCGGACCTGCTGTTCGTCGGCACCGAGTTCGGCCTGTACTTCACCCAGGACGGCGGCGAGAGCTGGCACGAGCTCAGCGGCGGCGGCTTTCCCACGATCGCCGTGCGGGATCTCGAGATCCAGCGCCGGGAGAACGACCTGGTGGTGGGCACCTTCGGCCGCGGCATCTGGATCCTGGACGACTACGCACCGCTCAGGACCCCGATCGGCGAACTCGGCGATGCCGAGCTGTTCCCCATCCGCGACCCCTGGCTCTACATCGAGGGCTACATCTGGGACGACCGGGAGAAGGGCTCCATGGGCAGCGGCTTCTATGCCGCGCCGAACCCGCCCTACGGCGCGGTGTTCAGCTATTACCTGGAAGAGCCACTGCTGCCCGCGCGCAAGGAGCGCCGGCGCCAGGAGATCGAGGTGGAGATCGAGGGCGGCGACACGCCCTACCCGGACTGGGAGGTGCTGCGCGCCGAGGACCGGGAGGAAGAGCCCCGGCTGCTCCTGCTGGTGCGCGACGCCGAGGGCCGGCTGGTGCGGCAGGTGACCGGCGAGACGGCTGAGGGATTCCACCGCAGCGCCTGGGACCTGCGTATGCCGCCGCCGGACCCGATCGTCCTCGGTGAACCCGAGCAGCGCATGTACTGGGAATCCGACCCGGTAGGTCCGCTGGCATTGCCCGGCCAGTACACCGCGCAGCTGGCGCGGCTGGTCGACGGCGAGCTCACCACGCTCGGCCTGCCCGAGGCGTTCACCGTCAGGCCGCTGGACAACAGCCCCGAGATCACGGACGAGCGGCGCGCCCTGCAGGCTTTCCAGCTGAAGGCCGCCGAGCTGCAGCGGGCGGTCAAGGGTGCGGTGCAGGCGGTGGAGCAATACCGCGCGCGCATCGACCACCTGCAGGCGGCACTGCTGGAGACGCCCGCCCGGTCGCCGGCCGACTTCGAGGAACTGGTGCGGCTGTCCAACCGCCTGGCCGACGTGGCCATCGCTCTCACCGGCGACACCACCGTGGCCTCGCGCAACGAGCCGGTGGCCATGCCGGTGGCGAGCCGGGTGAACACCATCTACACCTCCCAGGTGTGGACGCAGTTCCCGGTGCCGGCGCAGTACGAGACGTCCTACGACATCGCCGCACGGGAGTTCTCGGCCGCCCTCGCCGAACTGCGTGCCGTGCGGGACGAGCTGAGGGCCATCGAGAGCCGGCTGGAAGACCTGGGGGCACCCTGGACGCCGGGACGGCTGCCGGACTGGCAAACGCAGTGAATGCTCCGCGCCGGCGTCGGGACGAGAACCGACGCCGGCGCGGGATGCCCGTCTAGCCCAGCTTCTTCTCCAGCTCGTCGGGGCCGAGTGCGCCTATGCCGAGCGTCTCCGGCGTGCGCCGACCCTCGGCCGTATAGTCGTGGGCCATCAGCACGGAGGCCAGCCGGATGACCGCATCCATCATCGGCGTCTCGACGCCCGCCTGGTCACCGAGGCGAGCCATGAAGACGAGCCCGTAGCCCACGTCCTCGTTCAGGTAGCGGTGATCCAGCGCAGGTTGCGCCCCGATGCCGCGGAACCCCGGCGCCTCGCGATAGCCCGAGCCGTAGTTGGCCTCCCGCATGTAGCCCTGGCGCACGCCCATCTCCGGATCCGGCCGGATGTCCAGCCCCAGCGCGCGGCCGATGGCGATGCGCTCGCCGTCCAGGGCCGCGATCAGCCGGCCGACCGAGTCCGTGACGCCCTCCTCGTAGAACAGGAAGTCGCCGGCGGTGCCCTCGATGCGCGCCGCATTGGCCAGCGTCACGGCCGGATGGATGACCGGGTTGGCGTTCTGCAGGCTCGTCTGCAGCACGTTGCGCGCGGGTTCCATGCCCGGATAGACGTCGGCGATGCTCTCGAGCACGGCAGCTGTCTCCGCACCCGGCAGCGCCGCCAGCAGATTGCCCGCGCGCAGTTTCAGGAATACCCGGATGCTGCCGGGCGCGACGAGCCGTACCGCGTAGGGCAGCGTCGAGGTCTCGGCGAGGCGCACGGCATCGCGCCCGCGGGCGAGGCGGGCCGACCGGCGGAAGGCGAGCGCACCGCCGCAGGAACTCGGTGAGACGATCACCGTCTGGCCGGCCGTAAGCCTGCCGCGCACCGCCTCGCCGAAGGGCTCGGTGGAATAGGCCGGGCCGACCACGTAGACGAGATCGGCGCCGTCCAGCGCCTCGCCGACGTCGTAACCCGCGTAAGCCACTGGCGCGCTTCCGGCGATATCGCCGTCCGCCGTGATGCTGCCCGCGGCTGCGATGGCGTCGATGTTCTCCGCGAAGCGGGGAAAGTCGAACAGCCGCACTTCGTGGCCGTGGGAGGCGCAATCGAAGGCGACGGCCGTGCCGCCGGCGCCGGAACCGAGTACCGCTATTCTCATCCTGGACTCCCGATCTGCATCGGCGCCCATTCTGCCGGCTCCGCCCGGCGGCCGGTATCCGCATATCACGCGGTCCCCTCTGACCGCCCCGGGCCGATGCTACGATACCGGATTGCCCCTGCGTGGCCCCTGTCCCGATAGCGATGCGGAAGCCGAATCACAGCCTGTTGCGCGTATTGCGCACCCTGCCGGCGACGGTCGCGGCAGCGGCCGTGGCGAGCGTAGCAACTGTCGCGCCGATCGTCATGGCAATTGCGGTGGTTTGCGTCGCGGCGCTGCCGTCGGTCACGTCCGCGGCGGAGCCGTCGGCCGCGGGAGACGACGCACTCCCGACCGGGCGTCCCCGCATCGGGCTGGTGCTCGGCGGCGGCGGCGCGAAGGGTGCGGCCCACATCGGCGTGCTGCGCGTGCTCGACGAGTTGCGCATTCCGGTGGACTGCGTCGTCGGCACGAGCATGGGTGCGCTGGTGGGGGCGCCGCTCGCCGCCGGCATGCCGCCGGAGCGCATCGAGAGCATCGTGCGGGGCACCGACTGGTCGCGGACCGTGGGCGGCAAGGGGCTGCGCCGGCGCACCCCCATCCAGGAGAAGCTGGCGACGCGCAGCTACACCAATCTGGTGGAGCTCGGCGTCAGCCGCCGCGGACTGACGACGCCGGGCGGCCTGCTGCGCACGCAGAACATCGAGGACATGATCCGGGCTCTGGTCTCCTCCGGAAGACTGACCACGGACTTCGACGATCTCTCCATCCCGTTCCGCGCCATCGCCACCGACATGGTCGCCGGCGAGATGGTGGTGCTGGGAAGCGGCGACCTGTCGCTCGCCCTGCGCGCGGGCATGGCGGTGCCGGGAGTCTTCGCTCCGGTCGCCCGGGACGGCCAGGTGCTGGCCGACGGCGGCATGATGCGCAATCTGCCGGTGGACATCGCCCGGGACTTCTGTGCCGACGTGGTGATTGCAGTCTGGCTGTCGACGCCGCAGCCGGAAGCCGACGAACTCGGTTCGGCGATCTCGCTGCTGGGGCGCGCCGTGGACGTGGCGATCATTGCCAACCAGAACGAGCAGATCGCCAGCCTGACCGAGCGCGACGTGGGCATCGAAGTGCCGATGGGCGACATCACGGCCGCCGACTTTCACCGCGTCCCGGAGGCCATCGACGCCGGCAGGGCTGCGGCCGAGCGCATGCGGGAATCCCTGCGGCGCTATGCCGTCGCGGAGGCGCAGTACGCGCAGTGGCGGCAATCGATCAGCGACGGCGGCAACCAGACGCTGCAGCTGGCGGAAGTGCGGATCGACGGACTCGAGCGCGTGAACGAGAACTACGTCCGCGCACAGCTGCAGCATGCCACTCCCGGCGCCGCGGTGACGATGGATCAGATCGCCGAAGACACCGACCGGGTATTCGCGCTCCGCGACTTCGAGCGGGTGAGCTACGAGGTGAACGGACCGCCCGGTGCCCGCGTCCTCACCATCAGCCCGGTGGAGAAATCCTGGGGTCCCGATTACCTGCGCTTCGATCTGGGCCTGACGGCCAACGAGCCGGACGAACTGCAGGGCCTGGTGCGGGCCGACTACACACGCACCTGGCTGAACCGGCGGGGCGGCGAGTGGCACAGCGCGCTGCAGGTGGGACAGCAGAGTCTGCTGCAGACGGACTTCCATCAGCCGCTGGACATCCGGCAGCGTTTCTTCCTCCAGGCCATCGCCCGGATCGAGAGCGACCTGCAGGACGTGTTCCTGGGCGAGGATCGCATCGCCACCTACCAGCTGACGGAGACCTGGGGCCAGCTCGACTTCGGCGTGAACCTGGGCACCCGCGCGCAGCTCCGGGCGGGACTGCGCCACGGTCAGCTGGACGTCGACATCGACACGGGCCTCTCGTTTCTGCCGGAGATCGACGATCTCGGCGAGTCGGCGATCGTGCTCGGCGGCGTCTACGACACCCGCGATGCGGTGGCATTGCCCACCCGGGGCACCTACGTCGACCTGCGCTACCTCCATTCCGGCGACTGGCTCGGCGGCGAACAGGACTACGAACTGGTGGAAGGCGTCTACAGTCGGGCCTTCGACTGGCGCGGCGATTCACTCAGCCTCACCCTCGGGGGCGGCGCCGGCCTGTCCGGCCAGCTGCCGCCGAACCGGCAGTTCCGGCTCGGCGGCATCCGCACCTTCCCCGGCCTGCGGCCGGGCGAGCTGCGTGGCAGCGGCTACTGGTTCGCCGGCGCCAGCTACTACTGGCACGTCGCGGAGATCTCGCCGGTTTTCGGTCAGGCGCTGTACGCGGGCCTGCGGCTGCATGCCGGCCGGCCGGAGGGCCGCGTGGACGGCATCGACGAGGAAGTCCTGTACGGTCTGGCCGGCTCCCTGGCCGGGCGCACGCCCGTCGGTCCCGTGCTGTTGTCGCTCGGCTTCGCGGACGACGGCCGCTGGCAGCTGCAGTTCAGCCTTGGCCGTCCCGTCTCCGAAGGCTCCCTCCTGGACGAAACTCACTGACACCGGCCCGGCGCCGGGCAGCTGCAGATTCTGCAGCGAATTCCTGCAGCATTTTCGCCCCGGAGGCCCTGCCGGCAGCCGTCCCCGCCGCCTCCATCGCGCCACAGGCCCCGGCGCAGGGGCTTCACGGCGTCCCGGTACGGTTCTTGCTTCATTCCCGGTGAGAGAAACCGACGCGACAAGGAGGAAGCATGAGATACGCGATCGCAATCGCATTCCTGTTCGGTATGGCAGCCACGTTCACGGCCACTCCTGCGCTGGCGCAGGCCGAGGCGGAGAATTACGAGTCCATCCTCGAATATCGGGCCTGGATGTACACGGCTCCGGACGAGTACTACTTCTTCGAGGACGACAGCAAGCAGGTCCTCGACTACAAGGCAGAGCGCATCGTGCGCATCTGCATCGGCGACAGCCGTCATCTGGTGCCCCTGAAGGTGAAGTACGACGACAGCACCGCCATGATCGAGACGGGCGACTGCATGCGGGTCGAGGCGAAGAAGATCTCCCTCGAACCGGCCAAGCGACTGGAGTCGAACGCGGTGATCCGCGCCGAAGTCCAGACCATGAACTGATATCCGGGCGTGCGATGCAGCCGGAGAGAGTCGGGCGAGGCCCGTCTGCCGCTGCATGACCCCGGCCGGCACGGTCCGGCAGACAGCCCGGCCGCGGGAGACCGCGGGCCGGGTTTTTTCGCTAGGAGGCCCTAGAAACTTGCGGTAAACCGCGCTGTCCGGCGCACGGGCGGAACGCTAGAATTTTCGGGGGGATACGAGGGAACACCGATGCCCGAGCGTCCGAAGCCCGCAGTGCGCATCGCCGGCGGCAACCGCTGGCTGCGCGGGACTCGGCGCGCCGCTTTCTTCTGCCTGCTGTGGGTGCTGCTCGGCGGCGGCAGCGCCGCCAGCTGGACGGTGGGGGCGCCGGCGGTGGCCGCGGCCACGCTCCTGAGCCTGCGGCTCTGGCGGGGCCCGCTGCTGTCCCTGGTCGGGCTGCTCCGCTTCCTGCCCTGGTTCGCCCGCCAGTCCCTCGCCGGGGCCGTGGACGTGGCCGTGCGCGCGCTGCATCCCGACATGCCGCTCTACCCCGGCACGGTCCGGCACGACCTGCGGCTGCCCGAGGGCGCGTCGCGCATCGCGCTCGCCAACGTGATCAGCATGCTGCCCGGCACCCTCAGCGCCGATCTCGAGGGCAACGGACTGGTGGTCCACGCGCTGGACGCCCGCCAGGACCTGCACCGCATGGTGGCCGACCTGGAGCCGCGCATCGCCGCGGTGTTCGGCGTGGCGCTGGAGCCGTCGGCATGAACGTGCCACTCGCCATTGCCGCCTTCCTGCTGCTGAACCTGGCAGCCGGTCTGTGGCGGGTGATGCGGGGGCCCACCGCGGCGGACCGCATGCTCGCGGCCCAGCTGTTCGGCACCACTGCGGTGGCAACCCTGCTGCTGCTCGCCGAGGGCACTGAGCAACCCGCGCTGCGCGACGTGGCGCTGGTCTTCGCCCTGCTGGCGGCCGTGGCCGCCGTCGCTTTCGTCCAGCGCGTCTGGAGCCGGAGGACCGAGGATGTCCCCGACTGAGTGGGTCATCGAGATCGCCAGCATCCTGCTGCTCGCGGCGGGCGCGGTCTTCTTTTTCGCCGGCACCGTGGGCATGCTGCGATTCCCCGATTTCTACAGCCGGCTCCACGCCCTGACCAAGGCGGACAACGTGGGCCTGGGCCTGACCGTGCTCGGGCTGGCGCTGCGCGCCGACTCGCTGGCCACCGTCGGCAAGCTGCTGGTGATCTGGGCGCTGGTGCTGCTCGCCGGCGCCACCGCCTCCCACCTGATCGCGCGCTCCGGTCTGCGCCGGGGCATCCGCCCCTGGACGGCGCCGTGAACACAGGGCTAGTGCTGGACCTCGTGCTCGTCCTGGTGCTGCTCTGGGTGGGCTGGGCCGCCCTGTGGAGCCGGGACCTGTTCCGCGGCATCGTGCTGTTCATCGCCTTCGGCATGGTGCTGGCCCTCGTCTGGATCCGCCTCGGGGCGCCGGATGTGGGGCTGGCCGAGGCGGCAATAGGAGCGGGCCTGACGGGCGCCCTGCTGCTCGCCACCTGGGGCGCGCTCCCGCCCGGCTCCGGCACGCCCGACGGCGAGGACGAGCCGGAAGAGGATTCCGGCCAGGAGGCCGGAGAGACGGCGACGGGAGGATCCGATGCGGGCTGACCGGTGGCACCGCCATCTGCTGCGTTTGGTACTGGGGCTCGCGCTCCTGGCGGTGGCGGCCGGCGTGAGCCTCGCGCTCATGACCGCGCCGGTGGCTCCCGGTCTCGGCGATGCCATCCACGGGGCGCTGCCCGGAGCCGCGGCAGCGAATCCGGTGACCGCCGTGCTGCTCGACTTCCGCGGCTACGACACACTGCTCGAGATGGCCGTGCTGACGGCAGCGCTGGCCGGCGTCTGGTCTCTCGGGCGGGCGCATCGCACGCGGCCCACCAACCCGAGTCCGGTGCTGATCGGCCTGACCCGGGTCATCGCGCCGCTGTTCCCCATGATCTGCGGCTACCTGCTGTGGGTGGGCGCGGACGGCCCGGGCGGCGCCTTCCAGGCGGGCGCGGTGCTGGCGACGGCTGCCGTGCTCTACGTGCTTTCGGAGCGGCGCCCCGGCCCGCGCCTGCCGGAACAGCCCATGCGGGCGGGCGCCGTCGCCGGACTGGGGGTCTTTCTTGCCGTCGCGCTCGGCGTGATGGCCGGGGGCGGCCGTTTCCTCGAGTATCCGGCGCCGCTCGGCAGTGGTCTGCTGCTGCTCATCGAGACGGCGGCGGCCGTGGGCATCGCGCTGATACTGGCGGGACTGTTCATCGGCGGACGTCCGGGGGGCGGCGATGGATAACGGCCTGCTGTTCGCGGCCGGCGGGCTGGGGGTATTCCTGATCGGCGCCTGGGCCGTGGTGCTGCGCGCCCACCTCATCCGCAAGATCCTGGCACTGAATCTGATGAGCAGCGGCGCGTTCCTGCTGCTCGTGGGCGCCGGCGCCATCGGGCACGCCGGCGTCGACCCGGTCCCCCAGGCGATGGTGATCACGGGGATCGTGGTCAGTATCTCGGCCACGGCTCTGGGTCTCGCGATCGTGTTGCGGATCGCCAAGACGACGGGCCGCGCCCTGCTGCCGGAAGACCGGGAGCGGACGCCGACCGACAGGCCGCTGCGGTAGACCGGCATGCAGACCTTCATCGTCGACACGCCGTGGACGATCTGGGTGGTGGCCGTGCCGCTGATCGGTGCACTGCTCGCTTTCCTGTGGCCGCGGCGGGCGGTGGCGACAGGTTTCGCATTCGGCCTCGCGACTGCCGCCGTCTCCCTGGCGTTGCTGTGGCAGGTGGCGGCGTCCGGCCCCCGCATCTATGCCATGGGCGGCTGGGGGGCACCGATCGGCGTGGATCTCCACACCGACGGACTGTCGGCGATCATGCTGACCATGGCGGCCGTGGTGGGCACGGCGGTGAGCGTCTACGCCCGGCCCTATCTGGCGGCCACGCCGGACAAGGCGCGCGGCTTCTGGCCGCTGTGGCTGTTTCTGTGGGCGGCGCTTAACGCGCTGTTCCAGACCAACGATATCTTCAATCTCTACGTCACCCTGGAGCTGCTGGGGCTGTCGGCCGTGGCTCTGGTGGCCCTGGCCGGCAGCGGCCCGGCGCTGCTCGGCGCCATGCGCTACCTGTTGGTGAGCCTGTGCGGCTCCATGGCCTTCCTGGTCGGTATCGCGCTCCTGTACCGGGCCTACGGCACCCTCGATCTCACGCTGCTGGCGGCCCGTGCCGACGGCGGCCTGCAGCTCGGCATCCCGCTCGGCGCGATGGTGGCCGGCATGCTGCTGAAGACGGGCCTGTTCCCGTTCCACGTCTGGCTGCCGCCGGCCCACGGCAGCGCCAGAGCGCCGGTGAGTGCGCTGCTCTCGGCACTGGTGGTCAAGGCGTCGTTCTATGTGCTGCTCCGCCTCTGGTTCACTTTCCAGCCCGCCGACGAGGGACTGGCGCTGCTGCTCGGCGGACTGGGTGCCGTCGCCGTTTTCTGGGGTTCGTTCCAGGCGCTGAGGCAGCGCCGGCTGAAGCTGCTGGTGGCCTACTCCACGGCGGCGCAACTCGGCTACCTGTTCCTCGCCTTCCCGCTGGCGGCCTCGGACCCGGCGCTCGCCTGGGGCGGCTCGATCTATCTGGCCGTCTCCCACGCCTGCGCGAAGGGCGCGATGTTCCTCGCCGCCGGCAGCATCATGACGGAGCAGGGCCACGACGACATCGACGGACTGGACCGGGTAGTGGACCGCATGCCGCTGACCACGGCCGCCTTCGCGCTGGCCGGCATCAGCCTCGCCGGCCTGCCTCCCACGGGCGGCTTCGTGGGCAAGTGGATGCTGCTGCAGGCGGCGCTGGAACAGGGCCTGTGGCACTGGGCGCTGGTCATCGTCGGCGGCGGCCTGCTGACCGCGGCCTACGTCTTCCGCGTGCTCGGTTACGCCTTCACGGAATCTTCCCACGCCCGTGAGGAACACGCCGTCCCGCGCACCATGGAATGGGCCGCGCTGGCGCTTGCCCTCGCCGCCGTCTCGCTGGGCTTCATCGCCCCCTGGGCGCTGTCGCTGCTGGAGGGAGTGCTGCCGTGACGGTGAACGCCTGGCTGCCCCTCGCCATCCTGGCCAGCTCGCTGATCCCGGGCCTCATCATCTTCACGCTGCCGGAGCGGGCGGTGGCGCTGCGCACTACGCTGAACCTGGGCGGCGCGGTCGTGAAGATCCTGCTGCTGGTCCTGATGATGGTGGGCGTCTTCCACGGCGTCGTGTTCGAGGTGCGCATCCCGCTGGTACCCGGGCTCGACTTCGTCCTGCATGCCGACGCCCTGTCGCTGCTGTTCGTGAACCTCTCCGCGGTGCTGTGGCTGGCGACCACGGTCTATGCCATCGGCTACCTGGAGGGTTCGCCGCACCGCAGCCGCTTCTTCGGCTATTTCAGCCTGTGCGTCACCGCCACCGTGGGCCTCGCCATGGCGGGCAACCTGCTCACCTTCCTGGTCTTCTACGAGGCGCTCACGCTCACGACCTATCCGCTGGTGGTCCACCGCGAGACGGAGGTGGCACGGCGGGCCGGGCGCATCTACCTGGCCTACACCCTGCTCGGCGGCGTGCTGCTGCTGACCGGTACGGTGTGGCTCTATGCCCTGACCGGGACACTGGAGTTCGTGGACCGCGGCTTCGTCTCCGGCCTCGGCATCGACCCGGCCGTGCTGCGCGTCGTGTTCGCCGTGCTCATCCTCGGCGTCGGCGTGAAAGCCGCGCTGGTGCCGCTGCATGCCTGGCTGCCCCGGGCGATGGTGGCGCCGGCGCCGGTGAGCGCACTGCTGCACGCGGTCGCCGTGGTCAAGGCCGGCGCCTTCGGCATCGTGCGCATCGTCTACGACGTCTTCGGCGTCGAGTACGCCGCGGAGCTCGGCGTCACCCTGCCGCTGGCGGTACTGGCCGCCTTCACCATCCTCTACGGCTCGGTGCGCGCACTGTTCCAGGACAACCTGAAGCGCCGGCTGGCCTTCTCCACGGTGAGCCAGGTCTCCTACATCACCCTCGGCGTCGCCATCGCCGGCCCCATCGCCACCATCGGCGGCCTGGTTCATCTGGTGCATCAGGGCTTCATGAAGATCACCCTGTTCTTCTGCGCCGGCAATTACGCGGAATCGGCCGGGCTGCACCAGGTGAGCGAGCTGGCCGGCATCGGCCGGCGCATGCCCTGGACCACGGCCGCGTTCACGCTGGCCGCGTTCGGCATGATCGGCATGCCGCCCATGGCCGGGTTCGTCAGCAAGTGGTACCTCGGGCTGGGCGGCCTGGAGGTGGGACAGGACTGGGTGCTGCTCGTGCTCGCTGGCAGCAGCATCCTGAACGCGGCGTATTTCCTGCCCATCGTGCGCACGGCCTGGTTCGACGAACCGAGCGACGAGCGCATCCGCTCCGTCGGGCCGGGCGGCCTGGAGTCGCCGCTGATGCTGCTGCTGCCGCCGCTGGCGACGGTCGCCGCCGCGCTGGTCTGGGGCCTGTTCGCCACCATGCCGGGCACGCCCCTCGACTGGGTGCAGTTCATCGCTTCGAGGAAGTACGGCGAATGAACATCCTCGTCGCATTGCCGCTGCTGCCGCTGCTCGCCGCCCTGTGGTTCGCCGTGACCCGCCGCGGCGACCGGCGGGCCGAGTGCTGGGTGGTCGCGCTGGCTGCCTTCTTCACCATCGCCGTCGCGCTGCTGGCGACCTCCCAGGATCTCGAGGCCACGCATCTACTCGTGCGCGGCCGCACGGCATTTGCGCTGGACAACGCCGCCCGTGCCGCCCTGCTGCTGTTCGGCGCGCTGTGGCTCGCAGCCGCGCTGCTCGCGCGCGGCCGGTCCGACGGCCCCGCGCCGATCATGCTGTTGCTCGGGCTATCTGCCGCGGTAACGCTGGCGGTCGCCCGCGGCGGACCGCTGGTATTCGCCGCCATGCTGGCGACGGGCTTCGGGCTCTACGGCATCGTCGCCAGCGAGGAAGACCGCCAGTGGCGCGGGCGGCTGCTGGTGGCGCTGCTGGTGGCGAGCGATCTGTTGATATTCGAGGCGCTGCTGCATGGCACGGCGCACCCCGGCGGGGACCCTGCCCAGGGTATGACGCAGGGTATGACCCAGGGGATGACCCACGGCATGAGCAACGGCCTTGCACTGCTGGTCGCACTCGCCCTGCTGTTACGCAGCGGCATGCCCCCGGCGCACACATGGCTGCCGGCGGCGCTTTCCGGTGCCAGCGCGCCCACCGCAATCCTGCTGGCAGGCATCCCCGCGGGCGCCGCCTTCATCGGTGGGCGGCAATTGCTGCACCCGGCCGACACCGCCACCGGCACCGAAGTCAATGCGGCAATCGTCGGGCTCGCACTGGTCGGCGCGCTCTGGTCGGCGTTCGCCGCCGTCCGGGCCTCCGGGCCACACAGTACGCTCGGTTACGCGGCAGCCATGACCGCGGCGCTGCTGCTCGTCGCTACGCCGGCGATTGCGGATACCACCGTGTCGACATGGACCGTCGTATCGCTGGCGGTCTGCTGCGCCGCGGTACCGGTGATCGGCCTGCAGCATGGCGGCTGGGCGCGGAGTGCATCGATAACACTCGTGCTTGCCAGCCACGGCCTCGCCGCCGCCCACGCGGCGGTACTGGCGACGGCAGGCCGGCCGGCCGTCATCGGCTTCCTGGCCGCACTCGTTGCCGGCTCGTCCACCATGCTGCTCGCCCTGGCGCTGCGGCGAACCGGCGAGCGCGAACCGGGCCCGGTCTCGGTCGAGGCCGGCGCCGCGGCCCTGGCCCTCGGTGGTCTCGCCGCGGCCGGCCTCTGGTTCCTGTGGCGCGCGGGCGGGGTGGGGTTCGATTCGTTCTGGCCGGCTCCGGCCGGCATCACGCTCGGCCTGCTGCTGGTCCGCGCGCGGGGCCGGACCGCCGGGGCGGACAGGCGGCAACGGACGAGAGAACGAATCGTTGCCGCAGGCCGCGGCGCCGCGCCGGCGCTCCGGGAGTTCTGCCTCGGCCGCCTGCCCCGTGAACGCGACCGGCTGCAGACTGCCGTGATCGCGCTGTGGCGGGGCGAAGCCTGGGCGGAACGCATCGCCCGACTGGAGCTCATGCTGCGCCAATGGCCTGCGACGGGGCTTCTGATGCTGCTCGTCGCCATCGCCGCCGCGGCCCTGCTGGCCTCATGACCGGAGCGGTCCTGATCACCGTGGTCGCCGTCCTCACGGGCGTCTGCTGGCCGCTCGTCAACAGCCTGGCGCTGGCACCGGCGGTCACCCAGCCGCTGGCCCGGCGGCTGGCTCCCTGGGCACCTTTGCCGCTGCTTGTGGCCGCGCTGCTCGGCGAAAGCCGTGTCGCGGAATACCAATGGCTGCTGTTCGGCGGCATGCTGGGCATCGACCCGGTCGGTGCGGTACTGCTGCCCGCGATGACCGGCCTCTGGCTCGCGGCGGGACTGGCTGCATCGTCCATGCTGAGGGACGATCCGCGGCGGGATTCCTTCTTCGCCTTCTTCCTGGTGACCATGGCAGGCAACTTCCTGTTGCTGCTGGCGCTGGACGCCATCGCCTTCTATCTCGGCTTCACGGTCATGACCTTCGGCGCCTACGGGCTGATCGTTCACGACGGCAGCGACCGGGCCCGCCACGCGGGTCGTTACTACATCGCGCTCGCGGTGCTCGGCGAAGTCTGCGTTATCGTCGGGCTCATGCTCGCGGCCGGCCTGGGCGATACCGGTTTCGCCACGCTGCGCGAGACGCTCGCGGCCGGCGGGCAGGGAGCGGCGGTCGGCCTGCTGATCGCCGGTTTCGGAGTGAAGGCCGGACTGGTCGGCGTGCACTACTGGCTGCCACTGGCGCACCCTGTCGCGCCGACGCCAGCGAGCGCCGTCCTCTCCGGCGCGATGATAAAGGCGGGGCTGCTCGCCTGGGTCAGGCTGCTGCCGCTCGGCGAGGCGACGCTGCCCGCCTGGGGTTCGGCCCTGGCTGCGGCCGGCCTCCTCACCGCCGCCTGGGGCATCTTCGCGGGCCTGCCCCAGCGCGAGGCGAAGACGGTCCTCGCCTACTCCAGCATGAGCCAGATGGGGCTCATGATGGTGCCGGTGGGCCTCGGCCTGGGCGCACCGGCGCAGTGGCCCCTGCTGCGGGCCGCGCTGCTGGTCTTCATGGTCCACCACTGCCTCGCCAAGGGGACGCTGTTCCTCGGGATCGCCGTGATGAAGACGGCGCGCGGGCGCGTTGCGGTCCTTGGCCGGATCGTCCTCACCACGGCCGCCCTCTCCCTCAGCGCCGCCCCGCTCACCGCCGGCCTGCTCGCCAAGACCGGCATCAAACTGGGCGCAGCGGACATCATCGGTCCGTGGCACGACCACCTGTCCTGGCTACTGGCGCTGAGTTCCGTCCTCACCGCCCTCCTGATGCTGCGCTTCCTCAGGCTCGCCTGGCCGGCCGGTGCGGCAGGCAGGCCGGCCGCCGGCGTGCTGGCGCCCTGGCTGCTGCTGTTCGCCGCTGCCCTGAGCCTGCCCTGGCTGGTCGGTGACGCGGACCTGCGCCTCGCCGCCCTGGCCCGGCATGCCCAGTGGGGCGCCGTGCAGCCGCTGCTGGTCACGGCGCTGCTGGCCGCCGCGGCACACTACCTGCAGCGGACCGGGCGGCTCGCCGCGCTGCCTGCCCTGCCGCCGGGCGACCTGGGCATCGCGCTCGAACGTCTCCTGCTCGCAGGCGGTCACCGCCTGCACAGCGCATTGCTGCGCCTTGGCGCAGCGGCGGCCCTGGCGAGGGAACGCGTGCCCCGAGCGGCCCGGCGGACCAACACGGGCTGGGAGTCGCTCGCGGCTGCGGCCGAGGACCGGCTCATGGCCTGGTCCGTCACGGGCACCCTCCTCGCGGTGCTCGGCGTGGCGGCGGCCTGGCTGCTGATATGAGCTGCGGAATCCACGGGGACACGGCGGATGCCGGCAGTGCGATAATCTGACACAGGACGCAAGAGGAGGGCCGCCACCGTGCCGTTACTGCCGCGCAAAGCCAGACACGCTCTGATCCTCAGGCTGATGAAGACCGTCGCGACCTTTCTGCCGGGCGCGAGCTACATGGCGTTCACCGGCAGCGGCAGCGCCGGTCAACTCTGCCGCTACATCGGCCAGATGGGTATCCGCCGGGTTCTCGTCGTGACCGACAAGCCGCTGCGGGAACTCGGACTGGTGGATCAGGCCACGGCCGCGCTCGCCGAGGCCGGCGTCGAGCATGCCGTGTTCGACGGTGTGGAACCCGATCCCACCTTCGGACAGGTGGCGGCCGGCGTCGACGCGTGGCGCAAGCACAATGCGGAGGCAGTCCTGGCCGTCGGCGGCGGTTCATCCATGGATGCCGCGAAAATCATCGCGGCGGCTGCGTCCAGCGGCCAGGATCCGCATGCATGGGTGGGCTTCGCAAAGATCAAGCACGAGGTGCCGCCGATCTACGCCATCCCCACCACCTCGGGCACGGGTTCCGAGGCTACCATTGGTTCGGTGCTTTCCGACGACCAGACCCACGAGAAAGCCGTGATCAGCGCCCGGCAACTGCTGCCGGCCGCCGTGGCACTGGACCCGGATCTGCTCATGGGCCTGCCCGGCCCGATCACCGCCGCCACGGGGCTGGATGCGCTCACCCACGCCGTCGAGGCCTATATCTGCACCTGGGACCGCGGCACGGCCCGCCAGAATGCTGCGGCCGCGGTGAGGCTGATCTTCCGTCATCTGGAGACGGCGTACCGGGACGCCAGCAACCGGGAGGCGCGGGAAGGGATGTCGCTGGCCGCCTACTATGCCGGCATCGCCATCAACCAGGTGAACGTGGGCAATGTCCATGCCATCGCCCATCAACTCGGCGGCAAATACGGTATCCCGCACGGCCTGGCCAATTCGCTGGTCCTGCCCCACGTGCTGGAATTCACGTTCGAGGAGACGCGGCCGCAGTTAGCCGAGCTGGCGGAGCTGGCGGGCGTCGCAGACGCCGGCGCCGGCGAGGAAGCGAATGCGCGCGCCTTCATCGCCGCCGTTCGGGACCTGAAGAAGGCAGTCGGCCTGCCCGAGAAATCGGAGAAGATCCGGGCCGAGGACTACGACTATCTCTGCGAACTGGCGCTGAAGGAGTGCGAGGCTTATCCGGTGCCGCGGATGCTGGATCGGGAGGGTACGCTACGTATCCTGTCTGCCATCAGCAACCCGGCGAAATAGCGCATAGGTAACCACCTCGACGACATGGGCAGACCGGGTCGTCGACTGACCCGGCCCTGTCTTCAGGAGTCTGGAGATACGCCTTGCATACAGCATTAACGAGGGCGCCGCCCGAACGCCGAGCATAATGCGATAGCCGCGGTCCTGAATATCCGGCATGGATAATCAACCTGCAGGAGTACAAGATGATTGTCCGATTGACATTGATTTCGATGACGCTTCTTCTGACCGCCACGCCGTCAGCCTATGGTGAGGTCGTGGGCTCGGTGGATGACTGGGATCAGGGAGCGGCGGACATCATCATCCTGCAGCGTGAGCCGGTGGCGATCGGCAGCATCAGCGAGGACGGCATCATCGAGCTCGCGCTGCCCGAGAGTTTCGTACCCGCGCAGCCTTTCGGGCAGATTTTCTCCTGCAGCGCCGGCACGGTGGAGATCACGAATCCGGAGGCGACCTACGTAGCCACTCCGAATTCGCTGATCGTCGCCGACATCGCGGCGAAGAAAATGTTCGCGCCGCTTACGCCGGCCGACAGCGAAGAGACGGCGCGTGCGGCACCGGACATGTTTCAGGGCGATACGCCGACCGGCACGCTCTATCAGTGGATGTATTTCTCGGCTCCGGCGGGCATCAGCGGCGAATGCATCACGGAGACCACCTACCGGACCGCCGCGGGAGAGGCAATCTCCCGCCGCGTCGTGCACGACATGGACTTCAATGCCGGCTGGAACCTGGTTGCCGTGCAGATCGAGGAAGTGGCGAAACCGGCCTCCCTGGAACGGACCATCGCCACCCTCACCCGATACCGCACCCTCGACGAGTTGCCCGAAGATACTGTCTGGTTCTCCCCCAGCGAGTAGAAGACAGCAGCAGACCAGGGACCGCACCACCCGTGACACGTCACTTACGCAAGACGGTAACGTCGATGCTGATCCTCGCCATGACGGCGCTGCCGTGGGCCGGTCATGGCGTCGCGCAGACGGCCGAGGAAGAGCGCGGGGCACGGTTGACCATTGGCCACGACTCGGTCCTCGAAGTGGCCTTCCAGGGTGCATCCTATGCCATCGGCTGGACCGGGCACGGCCGCGCCGGCACCGCCGTCGCCGGCGAGGACGAGAAGCTCCTGATCTTCCACCTGCGACTCGAGAACGCCGTTGCTGATGAGCTGGCGTTCGATGCCTCCGCGCTGAACATACGCGCGGTGGACGAGTCGGGCGTCGTCCACGACTGGCCGTCCACCATGCACCTGCGCTCGGCAGGTCCGGGCGCGCTCGACGTCGCAGCGCAGCGCATCTTCCGTTCCACCCTGCTGCCCGTGCGGCCGCTGCATGTGTACAGTGCGATTCCGGTACCCGCCGGGCTGCGGCTCACGGAACTCCTGGTCGGTTACGCGGGCAGCGACGAAAGCCTCACGTTCGAACTAGGGGAGCAGGTCGGAAGCCTGCCGGAAGGCCTCTCAGCGCTGCCGCACAGCGTCCTGCGCAAGATCGATGCAGGCATCGGGGACTGGCTTGCCGGTACGTCTCTCGATGTGAGAATCGATGGCGTCGAAGTGTCATCGGAGCCCCTCGGCAGCCGGGAACCGGGCGATGAGCAGCAGTGGACGCTGATCTCCGTCTCGGTCAGGAACCGCTCGGTTGCCGAGCAGGGCCTCTCGCCGGCGACCTTCCGTCATACGCGGCTGCTCACCGCAACGGGCGCGGAGCTGCCGGTCCGTCTGTTGCTCTACCCGGAGCGTCCACTCGACTGGCGGCCGGACGTGGCGCCGGATGGCGGCACCCGGTTACGGCTCGTCTTTCGCACGCCTGCCGGCGCAGACGCCGCCCGGCTGCACCTGCGGGTGGTAGGCAACGAGGGTCGCCAGTCCCACCTCTACGACGTCGACCTCGGCGGTGGGCGGCGCTTCGCCGTGAGGGGACCGCATGCGCCCGGCGTGTTCGCGCCGGGAGCCTATCAGGTCGAGCCGATCGTCGCCGGCGAGACATTGCTCGCGGACGATGCGGGCCGTGAGCAGACAGCCGCCATGGAGGCACTCCGCGAACCGACGGGCGTGGAGAGCGACCCGATCACCGCTGCGGAACCCCCCTCGTTTCCCGGGGCGGAACCAGCGGCCGTGGAGCACCCCGGCAGCAGCCTGCCGACTCGCCCCGGCAGTGGCATCCGGGTCATGGCCGGCGAGGCCAACGTCCTGTACATCGGCGTCGACAACGAACTGACCGTGGAAGTGCCGGGGACGGATCCGGCGGAGCTCAGGCTGGAGTACCCGGCGGCCACGTTTCTGCCCCTGGGGGCGGGGCGCTACACCGTGACCGTGGCGCGGCCCGGAACTGCCGAACTCCGCATCCACCGCGGCGGACAATTGCTCGGCAGCCGGGAACTCGTCACCCGCCGCATCCCCGACCCCTCCGTCCGGCTGGGCCGCCATGATCCGGACGCTCGTCTGCCGGTGGCCGACTTCAAGGCGGAAGGAGGTGTCATCGCTTTGCTGGACGATTTCCCGTTCGATGCGAAGTGTCAGGTCACTGGCTTCGAACTGACGCGGATACCGGAGTCCGGCCGGGCAATCGCGCTGCTTAATGCAGGGGGACGCTACAGCGGTGACGCGCGGAAACTTATCGATGCCGCGACGACGGGCGACGTCTATCTCTTCACGAGCGTCCGGACCAAGTGCCCTGGCGACTCCGCCAGCCGCCGAGCGAATCCCCTCGTCATCTTCATCCGCTAGAGAGCCTCTCGCACGGGCCGCGCGGCCGCTGGCGGTCCGCTAGCCGTCAGCTCTCTGCCCCCCCGGCCTCCTCGCCCCACACTTCCTGCAGGCGGCCGTCGCGGCCGCAATTCCAGCGGTAGAACTTGTAGCGGACCGGATTCTTCTCGTAGTAGTTCTGGTGGTAGTCCTCCGCCGGCCAGAAGTCACCGGCCTCGGTGATGTCCACCACGATGTCCTTCTCGAAGCGCTCGTCCAGCGCAGCCCGCGACTCCAGGGCCGCCTCGCGCTGGGCCTCGGTGTGCCAGAAGATCTCCGCCCGGTAGGAGGGCCCGCGGTCGCAGAACTGTCCGCCACCGTCGAACGGGTCGACGTTGCGCCAGTACACTTCGAGCAGCGTCTCGTAGCTGACCACGTCGGGATCGTAAGTCACCTGCACCACCTCCGCGTGGCCGGTGCCGCCGCGCACCACCTGCTCGTAGCTGGGGTCCTGCACGTCGCCACCCATGAAGCCGGAGACGGTCGACTCGACGCCCTCCAGTTCGTCGTAGGGCGGCTCCATGCACCAGAAGCAGCCGCCGGCGAAGGTGGCCACCGCCTCGGCGGCGGCCAGCGGGCCGGCAGCCAGCGCGCACAGGATCAGCCCTGCCAGTGTCGCAGCAGACTTTCTCATGCCGAGGTCCTCAGGGCGGGCAACTCCTCGCCCTCCGGCACGAAACGCAGCGCCAGGCCGTTGTTGCACCAGCGCTGGCCGGTGGGCGGCGGGCCGTCGTCGAACACGTGGCCCTGGTGGCCGCCGCAGCGGATGCAGTGGTATTCGGTGCGGGGCAGGATCAGCTTGAAGTCCAGTTTAGTGTCGACCCGGCCCTCGATGGGCTGGGTGAAGCTGGGCCAGCCCGTGCCGCTGTCGAACTTGTCCTCGCTCGCGAACAGCGGCAGGTAGCAGGCTGCGCAGATGTAGGTGCCGGGCTCGTAGATTTCGTTCAGGGGGCTGGAGCCGGCCGGCTCGGTGCCCTCGCGGAACAGGATCCGAAAGCGGTCGGCAGGCAGCATCTCCTTCCATTGCTCGCGGGTGATATTCACCGGGGGGAACTCCTTCGCGTCGCCGGCGGCCCCGGCCTGCGCGTCCGCTCCGCGCTCCGCCAGGGCCGGACCGGCGGCCAGGGCGCCGGCGGCGAGGAGGAGCCGTTTGAGCAGGGTGCGTCTGTCCATGTGTCTTTCCGTGATGGCAGCAGGCTGAAAAAGGCCTGTACAGTGAATGAGACCGTTCCGACCGGCTAATTGTTTCCCGGCGGTCGCGTCTTACAGGTAGTTCGGCGGCGGATCGCCGATCGATGCACCACACCGCCGGCGCCGCACAGGGAGTCCGGACATGGGGCGAACCATCGAGGGAGTGTTCTGGGTTGCCGCCTATCTGGCGGTCATCCTCGCCCCGCTGGTGGTGATGATGATCTCGCCCACCCCGCCGGGCCGCTCCTTCCTGGCCGAACTGTCCGTGGCGCTCGCCTTTGTCGCGCTGGCGCAGGCCGCCGTGCAGTTCCTGCTCATCGCCCGTTACCGCCACGTCACGGCGCCCTACGGCATCGACATCATCCTGAAGTACCACCGGGAGATGGGCATGATGGCGGTCGGCCTCCTGCTGGCCCACCCGCTGCTGCTGGTGGCCGACCGGCCCGCCATGGCGGCCCTGCTGGACCCGTTCGGCGGCACCGCCGGCACCCGGCTCGGCAACTGGGCGCTCTACACGCTCGTGCTCCTCCTTGTGCTGTCGCTCGCGCGCAAGCGCATCGGGCTCGGCTACGAACAATGGCGGGTGAGTCACGCGCTCCTCGGACTGGCCGGCCTGGGCCTCGCCCACGGCCATATCCATCTGTCGGCCCGCTACGCGGCCACGGCCTGGAAGGAATGGGTGCTGATCGCAATTTCGGCGGCACTGGTCGCCTCTTTCGCCTGGCTGCGGCTCGCGAAGCCCGCCTTCCAGTTCCGCCGGCCCTGGCGGGTGGCCGCGGTCGAGGCCGAGCGAGGCCGGACCTGGAGCCTCGCGCTGGAGCCGGAGGGCCACGACGGCATCGAGTTCCGGCCCGGGCAGTTCGCCTGGGTCTGTCTGAGCCGGACCCCGTACAGCGTCGAGGAGCATCCCTTCTCGTTCTCGTCCAGCGCAGAGGCAGGCCCGCGGCTGGAATTTGCCGTGGAGGAGCTGGGGGATTTCACCTCCGGCATCGGCGACGTGGAGCCGGGCCGGCGGGCCTGGCTGGACGGGCCCCACGGCTCGTTCTCGCCGGACCGCTCGCCCGCGGCCGGTTACGTCTTCTTCGCCGGCGGCGTCGGCATCGCGCCGTTCCTGGGTATGCTGCGGACGATGGCGGACCGGGGCGACCCGCGGCCGGTGCTGCTGTTCTACGGGTCGCCGCGATGGGAGGACACGCCGTACCGCGAAGCCCTCGGGGAGCTGGCAGATCGGCTGGCGCTGACCGTCGTCCCCGTCATCGAGGAGCCGCCCGAGGGCTGGACCGGCGAGCGCGGCGTCATCGACGAGGCGCTGCTCGCGCGCCGCCTGCCCCGGGAAGGCATCGAGCGCATGCATTTCGTCTGCGGACCGCCGCCGATGATGGACGCGGTGGAGTACGCGCTGCGTGCGCGCGGCATCCCGCGGGCGAGAATACGCTCGGAACGTTTCGAGCTGGTGTAGCGGAAGGACACGGAGACGGCGATGCGGCGTATTTATCTGTACCGCGCAACCGGCATCATGCTCGCCCTGATGCTGGGCGCGGCGCTGGCCTTCGCCTGGGCGCGCAGCCAGGACATGGCGCTGGTGCTGCTCGTGGAGGAGAGCCGTATCGAGGCGCCCGCCGAAGACGGCGGCGATGCCGCGGGGCAGTGACGCCCTGCTTGTCCGCCGAGGTGCCACTGATGCAGGATAAGCGGCTGACCCGCAGGGAGTGGAAGACATGACGTCCGTACTGATCCTATACCGGAGTCGCAGCGGCCATACGGCCCGGATCGCGCGACGCATGTGCGACGCCATCGACGAGGCCGGCGGCGAAAGCGAGATGATGGACGTCGTCGAGGCGATCCACGAGGGCGTCGACCTCGATGCGCCCGACGTCATAGCGCTGGGCGCGCCCGTCTACTACGGCACCTACGACGACGAGGTGTTCGAGTTCGTCGACACGAAGCGGGAGACACTCGAGGCGAAACCGCACAGCTTCTTCAACGTGTCGGTCACCGCCCGAACCCCGGAGAAGGCGACGGTGGAGGGTAACCGGTACATGCAGAAGTTCCTCGAACGCTCCTCCTGGCAGCCCCGGGACCTGAAGGTGCTGGCCGGTAAGGTCGACTATCCCTCCTGGGGCCCGCTCGACACCGTGGCCATCCAGATGATCATGAAGTTCACCGGCGGTCCCACCGACCGGCACGCCGTCATCGACTACACCGACTGGGACGATGTGGCCGCCTACGGCCGCTACCTGATGACGCTGGCGTGACCGGCACGGGCGGAATCCTGCGCCGGGCCTGGCTCCTGGCCGCAGCGCTGCTGCCGGCGATGGCCGTCGCCGGCGACGTCCTCCTGGTGGGCAACAAGAGCGCCGATACCGTCTGGGCCCTGGATACCGGCTCCGGCGAGCGGCTGAGCTGGTTCGATACCGGCGTCGGCCCCCACGAGATCGAGATCTCCCCGGACGGGCGCCATGCGGTGGTGAGCAACTACGGCCGCCGGGACGAGCCGGGCGACAGTCTGACCGTGATCGACTGGCCGGCCCGCGAGGTCGTGCGTGTCATCGACCTCGGCGAGAACAGCCGGCCGCACGGCATGGCTTTCCTGCCGGACGGGCGGCTGGCCGTCACGGCCGAAGGGGTGAACAGCCTGCTGGTAGTGGATATCGGGGAGGGCGAGGTGGTCGCGCGCATCCCGGTAGGTCCGGGCACCGCGCACATGGTGGCCGTCTCGCCGGACGGCAGGCACGCCTGGGTCACCAATATCGCCGCCGGCACGCTGGAAAAGGTGGACATCGCGGCCGCCGGGGTGACGGGCTCGATCGTCACCGGCGACGGCGCCGAGGGCGTGGGCGTCACCCGGGACGGGGCCGAGGTCTGGGTCACCAACCGGGCCGCGGATACGGTCAGCGTCGTGGATGCCGCCACGCTCGAGGTCCTGGCCACCCTCGACTCGTCGGGCGTGCCCATCCGCATCGCCTTCACGCCGGACGGCAGCCATGCGCTGGTGACCAACGCACGGGCGGCGACGGTATCCGTATTCGATGTGGCGGGCCGCGAGCTCGTGCGCAGCATCCCCATTGCCGAGCCCGATGCGGAGTACAAGGACACGCTGCTCGGCAGGGCGGCACTGCCGACCGGCGTGGAAATCCACCCGGA